>ERZ791919.9-NODE-9-length-289450-cov-5.395826_pt1 | contig 289450 bp, 276 predicted proteins | sample MGYA00510137_ERZ791919 | MGnify/ENA primary metagenome ERZ791919 (study PRJEB30046, sample SAMN00792059) | human gut metagenome | study: EMG produced TPA metagenomics assembly of the A metagenome-wide association study of gut microbiota in type 2... | reverse complement strand
CGGCTATAGCGTCAACTGCGTCGCCAAAACCTTTGGTGGAGTCCCATGCTATCTGATCTGTGCCGCCTGTCTTGTTGCGGATGCGGTTAGCCGTGTAGGTCATAGCTGCGTCAAGCACAGCGGAGTCAACTACCTTGTCGTATGCCATCAGTAACTACCTCCTGTCCACTTCGGCAGGGCGGCGAGGGTGTCCTTGACTATTTCTGCCTTGTCTGCTGTCGTCCAATAGTCAGTGCCTTTGACGGGCGTATCGCCTTTATCGCCCTTTTCGCCGCGAGACGGTTTCCCGGTGTCTGTACTGCCGATGTACCAGTTGCCATTTGCACCAATAGTCGGTGTTATACCGTCTGTACCGTCTTTGCCGTCCTTACCCGGTGCGCCTGTGTCGCCTTTAAGGCCCTGTGCGCCTGTCGCTCCTGTATCACCCTTGTCGCCCTTTAAACCGGCATCCGAACCGTTATATTGAAGTTTGCCGTTCGAGACAGAGAGCTTGTCGAGTGTGTCTTTGTTATCGTGGCTGTGAGATTTGGGAACAAGCTCGTCGAGTGCCGTCTCAACATTTTTGACATTCGGCAACTGCGTGTTGGTATAACTGACGTTTTCAGCGGTTGACGCGCCGCCACCGCCTAAAGCTTCGCCGCCATAGGTCGGCTTGCCGTCGGTTTCGGCAAACTTATCAAGCACCGCCTTGTTGTCGTGCGAATGCCGTGCGGCAGTGTTAAGAGCGATTTCGGCGGCGAGGCTGTGCGAAAGTCGCTCTGTCCCGTCGGGGATAGACACCTTTGCAGAGCCTGTTATCATCGGTGCATACCCGACTATCTCGCCCGCTTTAAATGCTACGAGCTGCGCTGCCATGTTGCCGGGCTCAGGCACAATATCGCTCGTGATTTTGACCGCCACATAGCCGTCCACAGGAGTCAACAGCCCGGTTTGCAGATACTCGCCGACCGTCGACTCAAAATATACGCGATAGCTGTCGGCATTTTCGAGCTCGGCGGGAACGGGCAGCAACAACTCCGTGAAGTTGTTCTCCGCTCGATATCCAACGTCATACCCGCGAGGGCGGGCATAGTCAACCGTTATCGTTCTCGTCTGCATTCTTTTCCGCCTCCCCGTTCTCGCCCTCCGCGGGCGGTTTTTCGCAGTCTGCAAGCATTTCGGATAAAAGGTCAAGCTTGCCGATAATCTTCGTGATTTCGACCTTGTTGACCTCGATTTGCTGTATCAGCTGCGCGTTGTGCTTCTGCAAGGCGTCGCCCTGCGCTTTGACCTCTGCGATTTTCTGTTCGATTTCGGTTTTTGTCATAATAGCCCCCTAAGCGAGTTTTTTGTAGTCGCCGCTGTCGTTAAATTCGGCATACAGTCCGGTGGTGTCTAAAAATAGCCGTCCGGTGTAACCGCCGCCGGAAGTAAGCTTTAAAGTCATGCCCTTTCCGTTTGTCCCGCTCGAGTAGATTTCAATTCGTGCCGGAACCGTGCCTTTGGTGTTGTTGACGATTTGCAGCAGTGCGCTCGCGTCACTCGTAGCACCAAGCTCCGCGCTTACATCGTTCGCGCCGTTTGGCGCATGCGCGATAAACCCGATGGCATCGCCGCCTGTCGCAACACTTAAAGACTCGTTTACCTCGACTTTTTTGCGAAATCTTGCGTTATCTTTTTCTATCACGGCATAATCGGTGTTCCAATGGTTTACAAGCGTGGCGTTTTCTGCTTTCTCACCAAATCGAAAACCGTTTGATGTAACGCCAAGCGCGGCGGCAGGCTTCGGCGCGGCGAGCGTCGCATAAAACTTCGTGCCAATCAGCGTATTGTTAATGTCAAAGTACTCATAATTTGCGCCGGTTTGCATATTTGTGGTGTAATACATCTGCAAATATCCGCTTGACAGATCGGTCTTAAATCCGCTGTTTTCTATTGACAGCTGACCGCCGTCAAGGTTTATATCGCCGCCGGTGATGTTGATGTCGGAGGCTTCGATGTGTCCGGTTTCGAGGTTAAAAGAAAATCCGTTTGTGCCGCCTGTGATGATACCCGTCGTTATAGCCGTTGCGTTTATGCCCGCTCCGGTCATGGCGTTGGTGTAGGTCTTGCCGCCGTTTGTGGTGCAGCCTATACCGCCGTAGGTGCATTTAACGCCCTGCAAGCCGTCTGTCGCGAAACATTCCCAGCCGTCCGGGTTTCCGTCCTTGTCGAGGTCGAGAATGCGGTAATATCCGCCGTTTGCCCCGTTTATAGCGTCTGTGGCGGCTTTTATTGCCGCTTCCATCGAGTTTTTAACCTTGCTGAGTTCAAGCTTTACGGACGCGCTGACAGAGTCGAAAGACATCTCCGTTGTGTCGAGATTGGGAGATGTGATTGTGGACTGCAAGCCGCCGGAGAGGTCTAACTCCTGTTGTGCTACATAGACGGTATATGACTTGTTGTTTTTGTCTTTGACGGTGATAATATCTCCGACCTCTACACACGGGTCTCCGCGCCATGTACAAGTTGACGGATACCATGTACGCCCGTTATACCGTGCATATATCGCGTCTATCTCGGCATGGGTAACAAGCGGATTTGCAAAAGACAGTGGAACTCCTGTGCCTTTCGTATAGACATCTTCGTCCTTGCCCGCTGTGACCGCTTCTATTTCGACCGCGCTCTCCGCGGACTTTTTAAAGCCGTTTTCCCACTGGACATCTGCCGTCACGGTGTAGTCATAGGTACTGCCCGGACTAAAAAACCACGAGATATAAAGCTTTCCGACCGTGTTTACTCGCGCAGACATTCCCGCGCATCCGACGCAGTAGCCGAGCACATCTCGCTCGCTCTGCTCTGTCAGTTCTGCGGCTGTTGCAACGCCGATAACATGATTTTTCAAGGCAGTCTGTGCCGCCGTATCGACATATGTTACGCTCAAGCCGTGCATACTCGCGATATTCTCGACGACATCTTTCAGTGTCGTGGTGTCCGCCACGGTGATAGACGGTGTCCACTTGCCGCCAAGTTTGTCTATCTCATCATAGCCGGTGACGGTCAAGGTCTTTCCGTCGTCGTCCGTCTCCGGCTTTTCCGTCGCAAAATATCCGCAGGGCGTATAATAATATGTTCCGTCCGCCAGAAGCACACCACTTTCGATGAATGCTATCTTGTCGCGGTAGTTATAGGTGGGTGACGGATTATTAAAAGTTGCGGAATAGGAGCTTGAACCCACACTTCCGACCGTTGCGTCCTCGTCTCCGTTGAGAACCTGTGTCACGCTCAAGCTCAGTAAGCCGTCCGTTACGACGACCTTATCCGAGACAAAAGCGCGAATCCCGAGAGTCGTCACATAATGTCCGAATGTTATCCGGTTGATTATGTGACGAGTCCGCTTGGCATAAGCAGTTCTTACCGCTGCGCGTTTTGTCGCGTTGATTATCTTATACACTGCCCGTGCCCCCTTACATCTCGGTCAAATTGAAGCTGACCTCTTTATAAGTCCAAAGAGTCTCGCTATATATCCGCTCTATATCTGCTTCGAGCGTCGAGCAGTAGAATGTCTTTGTGCCGAATGTGCCCGTTTTCGGGTTCGGCAACCAACAGTCGAAACTGTCGGCAAGGATAATGTCCGCGATTTCTGCATACTGCGTGTTATTCAATCCGCTCGGCATCGTGGCGGTGTATTTGTTCTTTCCCGTCACGATATCGCGGAACATTGTTCCCGTGTTGTTGTCGCGCCCGCTTTTGCTGCTGTCTATGATATTTATTCCGGGTTTCAAGCCCATCGGCGTGGGAAGTGTTTTCCATGTCGATGTACCCGTTTTTTTGATTTTCATTACGGCTATACTCATACGCTCACCCCCGCGAGCGGCGTTTTGCCAGTTCTTCTGACAACGCCGTTATGGTATTCAATTACCGATTGCCCGACGACCTTTCCGTCGAGCGTGGCATAAATTGAAATTGATATCGGGCGTGAGTTATCTCCGCCGAGTTCGTTCATGACCTCGCGAACCGCCTGTTTCATCGTCGACAAAGGCGAAACAACTTCGGGCTCGCGCTTGTTATCGCCGAGTATGGCAGTGTATTCGCCGTAGTTTCTCGGGACAACTGTACCTGTTGCAAGGCGAGGTATGCTGACGGTAGGCAGATTGAAACCGAACTTCTTGCCGCCTATTCCAGGCACCCAATCGGGAATATTCCACGAGATTCTATTTGCTTTATTGACAACGGTATTAATACACCGCTCAACGAGCGATATTATACCGTTAAGTCTGTCACGACCTGAGTTTTTGATTGAATCCCACATTCTCGACGCGCCAGAGGTTATTTTATTCCAAAGATTTGATGCACTACTCGCTATGCGCGATACTAAATTCTGTGCGCCGTTGAACACAGCGTTTTTGAAGTCGGCGCACCTTCCTCGGATATTATTGAATTTCTCCTGCCAGTACTCTCTTGTAAAGAATTTTGCAAGGTTAGAAATCCACCAATCTTTCACATTTACGCCAAACTCTTTTATCTTATTTATAACGTTGTCTTTGAACTCGGAGATTTTCGCGAAAGCCACATCAAAAGCGCCAGATGCACTTCCATAAGCCAATCCTGTGCCGAGCATAGCCAGTCCAGCCAAAATAAGTTTTGGATTAAACCCGAGGTAACAGCCTAAGACTATTAAGACAACGCCTAAAATCATAGACCCCCATGTGATTATCTGATGCACCCACTGTGGAATTCCAGAAAAAGCTCCCGAGCCTTTGCCGAAAGCTGTGCCAGTTATAATCAATCCAACTCCAAAAAGTGCAGCTGATATGTTCGCGGTGGCTATGCCAACCATTACAAGTGCTATTCCGGCTAAAATCGTCGCATATGCTGTTATTTTTTTCACATTGGTTTCCATATCGGCGATATTGCTGTCGAACGAGGGCGCAGACGACGCATCTGTGCCGCCTGAACTGCTTGAGCTGTTATCACTGAGCTGATTCAGCTCGTCGAAACTCGCAAGACTTCGAGAAGCTTTTTCCGCCGCCTTGCCGACCTTGCTTGTCGCCGTTGCTTGCTTATTAAGTGCCTTTGCGTTTTTCTGCATCTGTGATACAGATTTGCCGAAAAGCGCGGCGGTAAACGACGCGACAAAAGCCGTGACCTGTTCAAGCACAAATAACAGCTCTTTCAACGCGGGGAGTGCGACTTCGTAAATCGGCTGAAATGCGGTCAACAGATTTCCTTTGATGTTGGCGAGAGAGGTCTGAACCTGCTTGTCGGTCGAGGTCATCGTCTTTAAAAGCTCTTGCAATTTTCTCAAAGCTCTTAAAATAACCGTAAATACAAAGACACGCTTTGCAAGCCCCATAACTCTTTTTAAGAACCTGCTCAAGCCCTCTGTCGCGCCCGTCAAGCCCCTTTTAAAGTTGCTGGGTACTTTTGCGTCAAGGGCTTCATTAAGCTTTGTTTTGGCTATTTCTGCCTTGTTTTTGAGCCCTTCAAGCTTGCCCTCTGAGTCGGCTATCTTTTCTTCGTAAGCTTTGAGCTGTGCGTCGCGGTCGGTCTGATGTTTTGCTTCGGCTTTGCTCTCGATTTTCTCGATTTTTTCGAGAATTTTGTCATATTCTTCCTGTAAGGAATGGAGCTTGTCTATCCACTGGCTTGACTTGCTGTCCGCACCCGCAACTCCCTGTTCCCACTGCTTGTCATATTCGGCGACTTGCTGCTTGGCTTCGGCTATTTTCGCTTTGAGCGTTTCCGCCTGTTCTATCAGAGGTATAGCCGTTTCGGGCTCGATATAGCCGTCGTCGGCTTTCAACTCGGCATATTCGGCGCGTAGTCTCTCGATGTCCGAGGTTTGCTTTTCGACTTTGGCATTTGCTTCATCGACATTGTTCTGCAACCGTTTCATCTTCGCCGACGACTGGTCGACTTCCTTGCCGCTGAACGCCTGTTTGACGCGCTGATACATACGTGACACCGATTTATTGACCATATCGGTCGCTTTGTTTACGCCGTCCGTGTCAAATTTTGTGTCAAATTTGAGAGAGCCGTCAACCATTCAATCACCCCCCGCTATCCTAAAAGTTTATTGAGCGCGTCACGTTCTGCCTGTTCCTGTGCCGAGTATTTGCGCTCAATGTCTATCATCTTTTTGTGTTCTTTGTAAAATTCCTGCTCCCACTTGTCGAGCTTCTTGTGTCTGTTCTTCTTTTCGCGGATAGAACGGACTGTCGAGAAAAGGCACTCGCCAATCTCTGCAAAATAGCCAAGGAACGTCCACCAATGCATATAGGGCACGGCGCGGACTTCCTGCCCGGCAGTCTTGTTTACTGCGGAAAAAATCATCTTTTCGTCCTGAGACCATGACATGACCTTTTTCTGTCGCTGTTGACCTGCTTCTTTATAGTCCTCACCGCCATCAAGAAACCACGACGCTTTTTCAATCGCCTCGTTGCAGGCTTCTCTCGGTATCGAGTCCGGCTCTTTATATAAACAGTCCAGCATAACCGCCATTTTGTCATACTCATTGAGTTCCGGGTCGTCAAACGCCTCAAAAATGACAAGCGCAACGCGATAATCGGAGCAGATAGAATATTCTTTGCCTGCCACTTCGAGCGTGGTCGGAAGATAGCCTATCATAAGCTATTTTTAAACCTCGCGGCTTCGGCTTCGTACTTTTTGATACGGGCTTCGGCTTTCTTCTGCTCGGATTTTATGTCAGTTTCTATAATCGGAAGAACTGCATTGAAAACGCGCTCGAAAAGCGGAACGCCGCCGCGAGTGGAAAGCGGTGAAGCTGTGCCGAACAGAACGCCGGACACTTCGGAGTTGAAGATATAGTCGAACTGACCGCATATGAACTTGCCGAGGTCGCGGAGACTATCAGCTGCCGTCTCATCGGCAAGGCCTGCCGAACCGTCGCTCTTTATCTTGACGTTCTCATATTTCTTCATTTCTTCGTTTATATTGTTTTTAGCGTTCCGCAGACGCTCTATAAGTCCGTAGTCGGCGGTATCTATACGGACAATTCTCTGCGGGTCGCCGTTAATTTCGTAGCTTTTAAAACCGTCGTCAAAGTTTATACTCTGTCGCTGCTGTGCCATGTTTTACCTCCTAAAAAGGGAGAGAGGCTGCCGAAGCAGCCCCCCTTTTTTGATTACTTGGACGAATCTGCGGTAAACGTTTTTGTTGCCGCATCAAAAGTTCCCTTTGTGCGTCCGCCGTTGTAGTGGATTTCAAAGGGAATCTGAACGCCGTCTTCGCCGCCTATCGACTGCGGAATGATAATAGCGTTCTCGCGATACGCCCACTCACACGAGCCGTCGGTCTTGAACAGTGCGTCAACGACAGTTGTTTCAAGAGCCGAGCCAGTCGCGCGGTCGTTGATTATGGACGCAAGGTGCTCATAGAGCGGGTCGCCGCTATAAGCATAATAAGGGTCAACAGAGCCCTGCGGCTCGTAACCTTTGACATTGGTCGAGTTCTCGCCGAGTATGTTCTTTTTAGTCTCCGAGTCCGGATTCATCTCAATCGCATACTCTTCAAGGTCTTTGCCCAAACGGACATAGTTTGCAGTTGTGCCATTAAACGACGAATCGATGTAGTGTGCAAGATATTTGCGCTCTATCTTTGCGTTTGCCGTATTGGCAGTAGTTCCAGGCATTAAAACTCCTCACTTTCTATGGTATATTCGGCGTAGATTTGAAGCTGATATGTGACGCCGTCGTTCACGTTCCCTGTCGGGACTGCAAAAAGCATTGCATTCGCGCAGCTCATCTTCGTTATCTCGCCGGACAGCTCTTTGCCGTCAACGATAGATGTCACCGCGATATGTTTCTGCTTCTCGAGCCAATAGTTCAGCTCCAATAAAAAAGCACTGTGCGCCAGTCGGTCAAACTCATTAAACGGTCTGCCGTTGGCGTACAGTACAAAGCTGTGTTTGCGTTTCTCATTGCCTAAAATATCTTTTCCGACAAGCGCATCGCCCGAAGAATAGAGTCCGAAGTCCCCGCTTTTATTCTCGGAAAAATCGACATGCAAGCCGTTGCAAAAGTCGTCTATTTTAGGACACTGAGAGAGTGTTTTTTTTACGGTTTCGATTATGTTCATCTATTTGCCGCCTCCTGCGCGTCGGCAAGAATTTTGTCCGCACGGTCGGCTTTCATACGCTCAAACCAGTGCGAACCTGCGAGCGGATTTTTTGTGGTATCATACGTCAGCTGTCTCCCCGTCGGGGCTTTACTCGGCGGTGACCACCAACCCACAATCTCGCCTTTTTCTTTGACTGGGATATTGGGACCATATATCTCGCCCATATACAGATAATGCGCATAGGGTCCGAGCTGTTTGACCTCGCCCGAGCCTATGACGGTCGGAATAGTCAGTGCCTTTGACGATAAAAAGCCGGACTGATACGGGATATACGGCTTCATAAACTTAATGACATCAGAGTCGATAACGCACTGGATTCTATACGCCCTTTGGTTCATCTCTTTTGCAAATTGCGGATTCCAGTGAATCTTGACATTTATCGTCCCGGTATATTCCATATTGTCGGGTTGCTTTATTTTGTCGGACACGCTATCACCTCACATCAAGCTCGGTGTGGCGCATTTCCGCCGAGCCATAATCGCACATCCGGCAAGCCATGACCGTGTGAACATCATACCCGGCAAAAAGCTTTTTTACGCTCGCGCTCTGAGCTTCTTCGGTCGAGTTATCAATCGTCAGAGGCACAGAGTCTTTGATTATAAGGTCTTTCTGCGGAGTGAGCCGCAAGAGCAACGGCAGAAAAACCGTCACCGTGTCGCTCTCGGTCTTGCCATTTTTGCCCGTCGAGGCGGTTGACTTCATATCCCAAAAAACGTGCGGCAGGAATATCCGCTCGTATTTGCCCCCTATAAGGCGGTACACGGTTGCTTTTGTGTTGGTATACATCTTTACCCCCTGTAAAGTAAACCCGTGTCACCGAGCCACAGATGCAGAATATGACGACATTCCGCGCTTCTCTCGGTGCGCTCGTCCGCTGCCGACGCGTAAGACACGGAATAATCACCGACTTTTTCGGATGTTACGCCGCTGCGCTCGGAGGTTTTTGCCTCTGCCTGCATATTCTCGGCAAGCTCGCAACAGCAATTCTTGACATCGTCGGTCACTGTTTCGACACGCCCGAATGTGTACTGTTCAATAACCTTGGTAGCTTTGACCGCATAAAAGTCAAAATCGCTCTTGTTTAAAGCCGCTTCGCGCCCCTTGAGATAGTCGTTTAAATAAAAGTCATATTCTGCGTACTGCAATTCGCTCACTCCTTGCCGTGCTTCTCCGCTTTATGCTTTTCAAGCGCGGTCTCGCCCTTGTATTCCTTGCCGCAGATATCGCAGCGGAACTTCTTTTCTTCCTCGGGGAAAATAAGACCTATTACCGTCATATCGCGTCACCTCACGCCTTGTGGTGCAGATAGATACCCGCAACCTTGTTTTCGTAGGCGTCGGCGATGCCGACATTGCGATAGCCATATTTCCACGCATCGGCGGTCTGATTCTGGTCGGGCGAAATAAACTTCGGCGCGACGTGCTTCTGGAACTGGATAACGGCGGGCTTGTGGATAACCATAAAGTTGATATCCTTTGCGCCCGTTGCCTTTGCGTAACCGCCTGCGGTCTCGTCAACGGTAGAAGCGCCGTCGCCCTGACCGGTGGTGATGATTTTACCAGACTTCTGTGCGATTGCAGTGTAAAATCTCGACTGCGGGACATCGACAACCTTTGCGAAACGGGTAAGTATTTCGCGGCTCTTGGTGGTGTCCATATCCTGCACGAGTCCATGCAGGGTGGGAGTAATGTAAAGATATCTCTGCTCGGTTGGGACTTCGTCCTCGTCCATCTTGGTGATCGCGGCTCTGAGTGCGGCGATTACTGCCGCGCCATCGGAAAGAGTCGCACCGGCGGCAACCTTGGATATGCCGGTAATGCCTGCGTATTTCGCGAAACGGAAAGCGTCAAGCTCGGGGACGACCTTTGTTCTGATAAACTCGCCCGCGAGTCTGCCGAAGGCGATATTTGCGGTCTCCTGATTGTCCATGTTGTCGACCGTAAACATCCTGCCTCTGTCAAAGTTGCACTGTACGGTCTCATTGGTCAGAGTGACGTCACCGTCAACATAACCGCTATTACGGCTGTAATCGCCGAGACCGCTCATGCTGAGCTTGGGGATTATAAGCTCGTTGGCGTTTGCTCCGGCTCTGACAAGCTCTGCTGCGCCGTCAAGGTCGGAAGTAAGCGACGCGACCTTATAAACCTCGTCAAGCATCGCCACAAACTGTTTTGCAAGTGCTATACTATTTGCCATTAAATTTGACCTCCTTAGTCAATCTTAAGTCCCATAGCGGCTCTTATTGCCGCCTCTTCGGGGGTGTATTTGTTTCCAATGGGCATAGTGCCCGTGCCTGCCGCAAAAGGCGGCGCGGCGTTTGCCTTTACCGCCGGAAATTCCTCTTCGGCGGCTTTGATTGCGTCATCGAGTCCGTCAATGGTAAGGTCGTCTTTTACCTTGAGCTTCGAGCGGTCAATGACTTTTGAGAGCAACTTCTTGTCATAGCCCTCTTTTGAGCTGATTGCCGCCTCTATAAGACGGTCATTTGCCTGTTTAAGGGCATTTGCAAGGGCGGTCTGCTGTGCCTGCTCGCGCGAAGATATGCGCTTATCGATATCGCCCAGTTCCTCGCCGTCAGCCACGCCGAGCGCCTTTCGGAGTGCCGCCTCATAGGTTTTGTTCTGCGTTCTGTACCCTGCTGCCTCGTTCCTCAGATCGTGCACATAATCCTCAGAAAAGGTTTTACCTGTAGACGCGGGCGGTGTGCTCGGTGCCGGGTCGGTCTGACCTGCGCCGGGTTCGCCCTCCGGGAACAGCTTGAGTTTTCTTGAAAAAATAAACATCTGGTTCATCCTTCCTGCGGAATCTGTCCGCATTGAAATTGTATAAAAACGCCGCCACCGGGACAGCGTTAATATCGGGATATAAAAAACAGCGCCTTGCATTTGACCGCAAAACGCTGTAATTATTGAATTGTGATGTAATGATAGAAATTTTTTTACCTTGCGGCTGCTCTTGCCGTTTTTGTCGCTTCTCTGCCCTGCTTATAATCAAATCCGGCAGTCCGCAACCGTTCGGTCTGTGTTCTCAGCCCTGCGGATTTTGAAAAGCGGGCATATTCCTGATTTAATCGGGTATAACGCACCTGCGCGAGTTTGAGCTTTTCTTCGTCGCCCGCCGCTTCACGGACGGTTATTTCGCGTTTGCACTTGCGGATTGACCGCTCAAGTCGGCGCTGCATCTGCGTTGCTTCATATGTTGTGTAATGCTTACCGTCATAGGTTATGCCCTCTGCGTTTTTGCGCTTAAAATCTTCAAGCTGTTCGGCGGTGTATACGGGCTTTGATACACCCAAGATAATCGGAAAAGCGGCATGTCCGCAGTTAAGAGTACCGATACGGCGCACGAGGCTATTGTTGAGCTCTGTGTATTCCGCGTCGCTGTACTGCTTGCCCTGTATCGGCTCATGGTCGGGGGCACTCGCGGCGTGTGCAGATATCTCCCAGCCGTCCGCGCCCATTTTGTCATGATCTTCGGCACTTATTTTCTCTTGCATAAGCCCGAGACCACCCATGATATTACGACGCACAGCAGCTTCAAGCGATGTTCTTACGCCGCTCTGATAGTCAACGGCGACAAGCCCTTTATCATACAGATTTTTGCAAGCCTGCCGCACTGCCGTGTTATAATCCGTCGCGCCTGTAAACACTTGCTTAAAAGCGTAATCGCAACACGCATTGTATGCCTTGTATAGCGGTAATTCGTTGCCGTATGGGTCAATCATGCCTATTGTCTGCGTGATGTTTGTAAAATCCTCTTTGGCAAGCTCGACAGCGGCGGAAACTATCTGTTGCAGACTGTCGTTTTTTTCAAACGGTATCGATTCAGTCGGCAAATGCGACATATCAAATTGATATCCGTCTTTCGCCGACTGCTTAAAAAGCTTCTCTGTCTCGTCTTTCGACAGCTTCAGCAGCTCCGCCACGCGCTTTTTTATTTCTTTTCGGCTCGCGCCGAGCTGCTGCGCTTTCCATATCTGATATCCCGCCGTTGATGTTATCTCGCCCGCCTGCGCTATCCTGCGGGCTATATCGGCAAGCAGATAGTCGGTCACCGGGTCAACAACCCGCCCGGCAAGCACATTCAGCGCATCAATCTTTTCGGGCGACAGCATTATTCATCACCGCTTTGCGTCAAGCTTTCTATTTCCGGCATATACTTCGCACGGATATTTTCGATATCTGCCGGAGTCTTGCACGACTCCTCAAAATACCACGCTACAGCTATCTCGGGCTTAATCAAGCCCATCTGCACCATACTGACATACTCATTCCAGGTCTTGTCGCGGTTGTAAAGTACACCATCGCCGTAATCAAACACCGCTTCGTCAGGGTCAATCGTGCTGTGACCGTTCATGCGGTAAATCTCGCCAAGCGCAGAACAAATTACAAGCAAGTCTCTGACCGCCTGCGTCCACGCGCTCTGCAAGTCGATAATCGTAAGGTTATAGTCGCCGTCAGAGGATGTGATCTCCGTCGCCGTGCGCTCTGCGGACTCGACATCCGACAGAATGCCGCGCTTAAAACCAATAAGGCTCTCGATGTTGCGCAAATACTCCGTTTTTCTTGCAAGATAGCTCTGCTCGCGGAACGCGGGTGAGAATATCGTCAACCCGAAGTCCTGCGGGTCGCCGTCAAACCGTGTGAATACATCATCCACAACGCGCTTATTGCCGTTGCCGTCGCGCTTTATAAGGTCGTCAGATACCATTATTCGCGCTCTGCCAAGTTCAAACTCGCTGCACAGCTGTTGCTCATTGCGGTTTATCCTCGCGATAAGGCCAGCGGCAGGAGCGTATATTGACACGCCGTCAAAAGACCCGTCAACCGTGTTATAGAGCGGCGATTTAAGGCTCGCAAGCCCCAGCCCAGCAACGGGCAACTGCATTATAGGTTGTAAATTTGCATATTTAGCAAGCGACGCAAGCGGCACTTCTGTTCCCAAAGTTCCGGCATCGCCGGAGCGAAAAAGCTTTGTCTCGATAGTCAACGCATTGCCCGCCGTCCTGCGCTCAAGCAATGTGTAATAGTCGCCGCCCTCCACTGTCAGCTCTGCTGTGCCCACGCTCGTAAGCTCCCCGTGCTCGTTGCGCGAGAGGGGAACAAAACAGTCACGCCGTATCGGTACAAATATAAAGCCGTCAGCGGTCGGCACGGGCTTTATAAGGCACTCGCCGGAGATTAACATTTGCTGAAACGCCGCTCGCCTCGTTTTTTCAATGTCCTCAAGCACCGACTGTGCAAATGTATTTTCCGAACTCGCGGAATACTCTGAGAACGCCGTTTTTACAAGTTTGTTGACTATAAGTACCGGAAGCCTCTGGCAATCATCAAGCTCCTTGTCTTTGTGGTCAAAGTACATTGTAAGCCACAGCTTTATAGCCTCTTGCATCTCCGCCGTTGTTATGTCCTTGACTCCAAAAGCATCGGAAAAGTTATATATTTTGTTGCAGTTAAGCAGTGCAGATATTACACTCATTTCTTATCCCCCGTGTTGATGATTATCTTGCGCATCTGCCGCGTACCGCGCTCAAATCCCTCGATATATGCCCTCAGACGGGCGTTTTCACTTTCAAGGTCAAATATCCTTGCCTTGAGTCTGCGCGTCTCCTCTGCGGCACTCTCGCGGGCATAAGAGGGCAGATACTTATCGCATATCCAATGTTTAATCCTTGTCATCTTTATCACCCCTATATCCCATCCAGCGGAGCTCCCGCCTTAATACCGTATAGCAAAAGTAACGCATCTCGTCCATTGCGTGGTCATATTCCTTTACAACCTTGTCAACGGTCGATTTATCATCCCAGCGATACATGCCGAACTCTTTCAAGATACCCTGACAGCTCGAATTTATCTTTATAACGCCGCTTTTGACCATCTCAGAAGTGACTCGGATTCCGTCAATTACATCGTTTTTTGCCTTGCGCACCGAGAACTTACCGTGCTTTCTTATGCAGGTGATAAAGCTCGCGGCGGACGGGTCAACAATTATTCGCTCAATGTCATAGCCCTCGGCGAGTTCTTCGACCGCTTTATAATATTCCTCGTCGGTCATTTGTCTCTGTCGCTTGCGACCGTCATAATAAAACTCTTTAATGCGCGTCGCCGTCTTGCCGTTTAAGCACCACAGACCCGCCGAAAACGGATTCAATGTGCCATAGTCGATAGATATAAAATAACGCCCCTGTTCTGGGACGGTATCATCAATTAAACTGTTGACATCGACATCGTAAACAAGCCCGTCTGCCGCTACCCACAGACCCAAAATAAACCGCTGATAAAACACTCCCGACGGGTATAGCCTGAAATATCGCTCTCTTATCTCGTCGGTAAGTGACGGATTGTCGGTTAATAAAAAGTGTATGTGGTAGACATGTTTCTCTTCGGGCTTCGTTACCCATTCTTCATAAAACCAATGTGCCGGGCTGTCGGGGTTGCAGTTGAACCAGTACTTTGACCCGGTCACCGAACATCTCGCGAGCGACTGCTCCACAAACGAGCGCGGCATAAGCGCGACCTCGTCTAAGAGCACGCCCGCAAGGGTCAAACCCTGAATCAATCCCGCCGAACTCTCGTCTCTGCCGCCGAACACATAGAAATAGTTTGTCTTGTCGTTTCCGGTCACCACAAGAAGCTTGCTTGACCTCTTATAATTAAGCTCAAAATACGCCGTTAAATCGGTCATTCCGAGCAACGGCGTTATTATGTTACGCTCTGCCGATTGGACGGTCTTGCCGCATATAGCGAACGTCTGGCCGTCAAAATACCGCATAGCCCAATGAATGAACGACAGAATCATGCAGACGGTCTTGCCTGAACGGACTGCACCGTCGCATATAATAGCATCATATTTGTCTTTATCCTTGCCGTGACACCAGCGCAAAATCTCTTTTTGCTTCGGCGACAGTGTTGTTATTTTCATTCGTCGTCACCGTCCAGTGCCTTGTAAAGCTCTGATATGTCGCTCTGTTGCTGACCGCCATTCTCGGCTGCGAGCTCCATTAAAGCTTTAAATGCCATTGTATCTCCGTTCATCGCCCGGTTGAGCTGCGCGTATATCATCGCCTCTTTGGCTGATATATTAGCCCCGTCCGTTATCTCGCTCAGGTAGTTGACCTCTGCCGGGTCACTGTTTTTGAGGTACATCGACATGGCGCGTCTCACTATTTCGCGGGTATCTCTCAGGTCACGGCGCACCTCGCCTGAACGCTTTCCGCCTTTCCTCTGGTCTTCCACTGTTAAAGTGTGCCTTTTACCCCCGAAATCTGTTTGTTTAGCCATGCCACCACCTCTCTTCTAATCGTTTTAGGTATAAAAATACCGCCGACTGAACTCAGCCAACGGCAAATATAAAATATTCAGCTTTCGTCAATATTAAAAATCAAAATCAACATCCGTAATTTCCTCTATTATGTCTATCAAAGCTTTTGTACCACCGTCATTGGAGCGGAACAAAGGGCTCGAACCTTTGATGCACTTATGCGCATATCGCCTGAAAGTTCCGCATAAAAGCCCTGCTATTAACCCGCCGCAGGGCGAGGCGGTAAGAAAGGAGCCGGTTTTCCGCACCGGCGAGCGGTGGAGATGTGGTAAACAACATGAACGGAGAAAAGAAGTAAAAGCGGTTGCCCGTCCACTTTTACATCTATATGATATCATATCTCCCAACTGTATTTCACTGTATTTTACAGTATTTTACTGTACACTTTGGGCGTTGAGTAGTTCTTCGAGTGCCGCGCAAGCTTTCTTGTTCGTTTTCCAACACCACTCTCGGGAATATCCCATCTCTTCTGCAATGTCTTCAAAGCTCATCCTGCTGAGGTGCCTCAAAAGCAGGAACTCTTCCCACTGCGGCGGGAGTTGACTCACAAGAGCCTGAAACTCGTTTTCGGCGGCGAATTTTTTCTGGTATATCTCTATGATTTCGTTGCCTAAGTCGACATATTGAGATATTAAGCTGCTCATTTTGTCCTCTGCTGTCTTCTGCACCGACTCGGACGGCGGGGCGGTAATTGATACCAACATATCAAACAGCTCCGATTTCTGACGCTGTTTGAATGACAACTCATTGTCAAGGTGCTTTATTCGGTTGACGTATTCGGGAACGGTCACAATATCACCTCTATCTCTGTTCTCGGGTTTTCCTTGTCATAGCTCCCGCACAGCTGAAGCTCGACATTTGAAAAGCTATCATCTTCAATTATCCCGGCTTCCCGCAAACCGTCGAGGATAAACTTTCCAATGTAATTGTCGGGGTCGTGCCGTTGCCTTGTGCGAAAAAAGTATGTAATTCTGACAACACACTTTTTAATCGGCTCGGGCGGCTTCGGGCGGCAGTACACCGCGCACAAAGCTTGCCACTGCTTTTTGTCCGCTCTGTAAGCCCATACATTCTCGCGCCCGGCGAACTTGTTAAGCGAAGGCGGAATATCGGGGATAGTGTAAATGTATCTTTTGCGCTCGCATTGTGGGCATATCTGCCGTCCCTCCGGGACTATCTCTCCGCAGCATACACATCTATCTACATTAGCCATTGTTAAAACCCTCCAACTTATTATCGTAGATATTGCCGACAACCTCAAATTCGGTTGAATCATAATCAAATGTTGTAAATTTTATGCCCGCTTGCCCGATAAAACTCGCGAGACCGTTGTCATAGACAATTTGATAAATGCTCATTTTGCCGAGCCAAACTCTCTTTACTATATCGCCCTCAAAAATATTTATGCCGTTTCTATCTTTCAGACCTATGCACTGTCCTACGGTTTCAGGGTTTACAATATAGTGCGAATTCGGCAAGTTGCATTGTTCCATGTACGGAATAGTAATATAATCACAAAGCTTGTCATCAGTTCTGCAATATTTAGCTTTATAATAATATCCCTCAACCCACTCGCCGTTATCTGTTCGCTTGCCACGGAAAAGTATCTCACGCATTGTTATTCCCTCCGTCCATTTTTGCGCCGCAGTGCGGGCAATAGTTAAAATCATCATTGCCTACCCCGTTGTTGGTGACATAGGTGACATAATCATAGTCGTAGTCGGCGTACCACCCGCAAGCTGAACAATAGCAACCGCCCGAATCGTCCTTTGTCCATTCGCCGTGTTTAATCTCTTGTACATCAGCAGCAGGAGCTTCTTTTAAAATTTTAACAACGGCGTTCCAACCATCTACATAGCTTTTGTTTTCAAAAACATTCCACCTACAAAAGTCTATTCCAAGCGCCGCGCGATCAATATAATCACTCATTCGGCTACCTCCGACCAGTCAATCTTCTGCCCACAAAAAGAGCAGAATGAATCACTCGAATTGGGTATTTCGTCGGGATATAAAAGCCACTTACGGCATATCGGGCATAAGTACCCGTTAAAGCCTTTATAGTCCAAAGCTTCGCCAAAATAAGGCTTCTTTGGTATCTGCTTTTCAAGGGCTTCAATCGCAACTTCAAACGCTTCAGCGTAATCAAGAGGATAATTCCATTCGACCTCTCCGATTGCACATTTCACAATGCCGATTGCTTCTTCAAGCGTCATTTTCGTCACCCCACTTTTACAAAACATCTTGTGGGAGCATGAAACTCTCTGCTGTCAATACATCTTATCATTGTCTGCTCTTCGCAAGCAGTAAGACAATACTGCTTGATAACTACACCTGAAACACCGTAATACGGCATTTCAACGCATTTTACGAAGTCACCAGTTTTAATATCATTCGACATTGTTATTACCTCCGTCCATTTTTGCGCCGCAGTAATGGCAATAAAAAAACTCACGGTCTATTGGTGTTTCTCTTCCAGTCGCGACGTCTATACAGTTATGACATTCAGAGCAATAATAATTACCATCGTCAGGGTTGATGGACATCTTAATCCATTCGCCGCGCGTTTGACCTCCTGAGCGCGAGCAATAAACCATACAGCCAATTCCTTTACTTGCTTCTTCAATGTTGTTGCAGACTTCCCGCATATGGCAAACTTCATTGTGTATGCAGTCTTTACATTTCATATTTCTACCTCCCATTGTTCAGCAGACTGGGTTACAACATTTTCAATCTTCATCGTAATAATAACAGTCGCTCCCCCCTTCGCGGCATTCGCTTATTTTTTCCCAAAAAAACCGTCCGTTATCATTGACAAGTAAAAAGCGCGAGTTTTTCTCGTCAACGGCGTAAACCGGGGAATCCTGCCATCTCCCGGCATCGTCCTTGTAATTAACTTCAAACATAATTATTCATCTCCTGTATCTTGTTACACTGTTTCGATGCACTCCTCGTCACCGTTTTGTTGCAATCCATTTTCTTACCACCCGCTTGAACCGAATCCGTTATTGCCGCGTGCCGTCTCGTCGAGACTATCAACGACTTCGAGCTCGTCGCTGTAAATCGGCAAAATGACGAGCTGCGATATCTTATCGCCCTTTTCGACCGTGTAGGGAATCCGGGTGTTGTTATACAGCTTGACACAAATGCTGCCTGTATAGCCTGCGTCAATGACGCCCTCGCTTGTTATCCCGTGTTTGACATTAAGTCCGCTCTTGCTCTTGAGAAATCCAACATATCCCTGCGGTATCTCGATATGTACACCAGTGTCAAATGTTGCGCTACCATGCGCTGGGACTGTCTGACGCCCTCTTGCCATGAGGTCAAAACCTGCGTCTTCGGGATGTGCCTTGTAGGGCTTAAAAGCTCCATTGTCTAAAACTATCTTCATTTTGTTAGCTCCTTTCGGTGTTTATTCGTCATTCAGAGGCTCGTTCCAGCATTTATAGCAAGCCCCTGTGTAATAGCAGTTCTCGAACGGCGGGCGTATTTCACCGTAGATTATTTTTCTGCATACAACTGGACTTCCGTCCGAATAGCTCTGCGCTTTCGGAAACTTCTCGAAAAAGTCCTGTGCGTATGTTTTCTTCGGGTGTTCGTTGCTCCACTTTTGCAGATTTTCAATTGCCTTTTGAGCATCTTTGGCACAGATTTTTGTGAACGGGTGCCCGCAAAAATCAAGCAGCGGGCATTGCTCTTTGTAAGCCACACCGGCTGCGCACGCGGTGCGCGAGTTACAAAGTCTGCCAAATTCGGGGAAAAAATCTATTGTTTTACTGCAATCCATAATTTTTCCTTTCTGCCCGGACTTTCGCCCGGGCACTGCATTATTTTTTCTTGTAGGCTATCGGCTTTGACATGTTCTGACGCTCAAACTCCGAGATGTCATATGAAGCTTGTCCTTTTGGTTTGGCATCTGCGGTCGGAGTCCTGCTATCACGCCGCGCCCAGTTTCTGATAGTGGCAAGGTGGTTTTTATAACTCTTGCCAGTGCTTGCCATATACGCGCTCAGGCGTTCGATTCTGTCAGACCAATCGAGGAACTCTTTTTTCAGTTTCTCAAAGTCTTCATCAGACAGTAGGACATTTTGATATTCACCGTATTTGTGGCGCGTGGGCTTTTCTTTATCTATTTCTTTTATATCTTCTTCTATATCTTTATCTATATCTTCTTCTATGCCTTGACTTCGTTGACATGTCATTGACATGTCATTGACAGTCTGCAAGGCGCGCTTTTTTGCGCGGGATTTTTGTTGTGCGAGTCGGTTGTACTCCTTGAGTTCGGCTAACTTATCGACACTTTGGTGCTTCTCCCAATTCGGGATAGTTATTGTGCCGTTCACAACTTCTATCATTCCGAAGCTTTCAAAGGTGGTAAGAGCGAGTCGCACGGTGGACATAGGACGGCGAAAGATAGTTGCAAGCATTTCCTCGGTGTATGGTATGCGGTCACTAAGCATAAGCACGCCGCAGTTATTCTGCTTGCCCGCGAGACAGAGAATTTTGAACCATATAACAATTATGGAATCAGCGTCGGGCATACTCTCGATGAGCGCTATTTTTTCATCGTCGAAGATATTAACGCAGAGTTTTATCCATTTGAGCTCCATTGCCTCAGCTCCTTTTTATCGTCCTGAAATGGGCTTGTACGGGAACGACATATTTTCCCTCGCGCTCCGCTACATAGCGTCTGAGCCCTTGTGCTCTGCGTGACAAGCTCTTGCAACGGCGGTCAGTCTCATTGAGAAAAGCTTTAATCTCGACGATGTCGTCGGAAAGCCAATAACCGACGCTATGCGACGATGAAAGAATAGGTGCTCCGCCGTCCCTTGCAAGCTCTATCAGCTTGCGAACGGTTCGGTCGTCGAGCCCCGTATAAATGCAGAGTGCTTCCCGCGTGACCGCGTTTTCCTTGCCTTTGGGTATAAAGTCGAGTATGTTCATTTGAGTACCTCAGAACGGTAAGTCGTCGCTTATGGGTATTTCCTCGAAGTCGTCGTCGTTCGGAGTCTGCGGCTTGTCCGCTTTTGACCCGCAGAAGCTAACTTCGTCGGCAATAACTTCAAATGCGGTGCGCTTGTTGCCGTTTTTGTCCTCATAGTTGCGCTGCTGAATACTGCCGCGAAGCGCTATCATTGCGCCTTTTTTGAAATACTTTTCGACAAACTCGGCGGTCTGCTTCCATGCGACAACGTTGATAAAGTCGGTCTGCTCTCTCTGAAAACGGCGGTCGACTGCTACCGTGAACGATGTAACGGATGTGCCGTTCTGAGTCTGTCTGAGTTCGGGGTCGGCGGTCAACCTCCCCATAAGAATCACTGAATTAAGCATTATTAACACTCCTTTTGAGTTCCAAAAATTTCTTTGTAGTCGTCCCGTAGAGCCTTTTTATTCGAGCTTCGGTGCGCTCTTTTTCTTCTTTGATTTGCACTTTGGTTTTGTAGAACGGGCACTCGCCTGAGCTGCACACGCAGTCGGTCAGTACACTGCAACCTTTCGAGCCGTTAGCCAGCGTACCATAAGCAAAACAGTCAAATTTTTCCATTTTTAACACTCCTTAAAGGTAGTTTTTTCCAAACAACCGGATAAAGTCATCTTTATCCCAGCCGTAATATGACATCGCTTTTTTCTGCGCTTCGCGGTGCAACTCGTCCATCACCGCCTGATTGTCGTGAACCGCGTTCTTGCCGTACATATGGCAGCCCATGTGGCAGAGACGGACTTTCAAGCCATATGCCTCGCTCGCGTGTCGTGCCGAACCGCCGAAACAGTGGTGCCAGTCCATAGCCGTGCCCGACCTGCCACAGAGAAAGCAAACATCTTCGTTCACTTGAAGAATCGACCTCATTTCCACGCCTCCTTTAATCGGTCAAGTTTTTCGGGGGTCATCGTTTCTATGTCCTGCGCTTTACACTCTTGCACAATGTTGTCAATCAGCCGGGACATCTGTGCCGTGTCATATGCTGACGAGCCACAAAACAGCTGTATATTCGTGCATTCGGGTATCTTTGACGGGAAAGTTTCGGTCAACCACCCGAGTCCGTTGCGCTCCCACCAGTCGCAGATCTTGTCGACCGCCTTGTCCTGCACACAGATGGTCTCAAAGTTATCCCCAATGTTTTTTATAGCGTCTCGATAGATATCTATCATGCTAAGGTGCAGCTTTGCGGCGAGTTTTCCGATGAGCACCCAGCAATAGGCGTTCGCGTCGAGACTGCGCTTGCGCTTTTTCTTCTCGACGGTCAACTCATAGGGCTTGTCCGAAGATTTAACCTCTGCCACTATGCGCTGACCTTCTTCGCGGTTTTTGACCTTGAACTTGAGATAGAATCCGTCGGACTCAAAGAGCCAGTCGGCTTTTTCAATCGTCATGACTGCTCCTTTGCCGCTTTAAGCCAGACGGCTATCTGAGCTTTTGCCCTTTCTGCCAAACTGTCTGATATAGTTTCAAGAGACATGCCCTCAGGGGCTGAAATTTGGCGCATAAGCGCGTTTTCTACTTCGCCTATACTTTTCCCTCTGAGTTTCGCAAACTCGCCCATTAGGTCACGCGTGGCAAGATTTACGGCTTCACGGTTTGTCTTTTCGTCTGCGGGTGTCGACTGAGTGTTCTGAGAGCTGTATTTGCTTCTTCCTGCCGCCCAATAAACATTTGCGCCAAAACCTAACGCTTTACAGGCGACGGAAAGCGCGTCAGTGTACGCCATTTTAAAACACTCGTCGGAGGTATAGGCTCTGCTCTTTTCGTTAGATATGTACGACGCGCCGCCGATTCCGAAGATAGGCTTGCTCCACTCGTCATTTTCCTTGACATAGAGGTTGAGCGTGACATGTGCCGTCTTTGTTCCGTCCGCTCCGTCCTCGAGCCAATGTTTGATATCGTCGGTATACCAGCCAATGCCGCATGCCCCGAACACCTCGGTCAGCTTCTTTATGCGCCACATCGGGTTAATGTCTGTGAATCCCTTGAGACGACCCGCCGCGATTTTCTTCTGTGCGTTGCCGGGCACTTCGCAAACCCTGCTGTAAATTTCAAGATTATCCATGTTGCACCTCACTTAATCTGAATGTTCTGAACTTCCACAATGTCCGCGCCGTCAAACGATTCGCCGGACTTGACCGCCGTTTTGACATCGGTCTTGCTGATTTTCGGGGTAAATGTGACAAACTCCGGATATCTTTCCACAAATGCGGCTTCATCTGCGATTACGAGACGTTCAGACTTGCGGAAAGCGACTTTGTTTCTCGCGCTCTCAAAAGAGGTTTCACCTCTGCACTGCATAGAGCGAGACACGCAGCCTTTAAGATAGTCGACGGAGTTTTCTTTTGCTTTTTTTCTCGCCGTCAGAGCTTTTATCTCTTCGTCTATCATCTTAGCTTCGGCGGTCAAATTCTTGATAGCACAAACGGTGTTGTCTAGCTTGTCCTTATAGTCGCCGTTGAGCATTTCGAGGGTATCTTCGATAGCGTCCTCCGGGATTGTCCCATCTTCGACAGCTGCGATAAAATCGAGGTATTCGTTGTCGAGTTCATAGAGCTTCATCTTTTTGTTTCTCCCTTCATTATTTGAAATAGGTAGTTGATACAATCGGTTGCTGTCATTTGTTTTATTTGTTCGTCCTGTGCCGCCGTTGTCTGAACGGGCGGTGTTTGGTCTGCGTCGTTGTATCTCATATTCTTTCCCTCAGTCGCACCGGGAGTAAAATATAGGTGCTTGAATCGTCCTTGAATACCAACGGAGACACGGGAGAGCTGACAAGAAAGCTGTCAGTCTCAGCCGCTTTAAGCACTCTGACGAGATATCTCGCGTTGATTCCTATCGCGAGGTCTGAATCGGTCTCACCCGTCACTGAGTCGGTGGCACTGCCTATCGTCGTCCTCACAGACAGTTCAATGGCATCTCTTGAGAGCGACATCTTGACAGGCTGTGTCTCGGTGCTCGCGAGAATCTGAACTCTTTCGAGCGCAGATGTGAGGGCTTTAAAATCCGTCTTGACCGAAGCTGTGTTTTTGGGAATAATCTTGTCCACATCGATTCCCCACGCGGTAGACATAAGGCGCGAAAACAGCGTATAATCACGGGTCTGCGCTATAAAATGTTTGCTTGAGACGGATATCTCGACCGCGTCGGTCGCGTCCGAAAGCTCGAGCAGTGCCTTTGGCGGAATTGTTACCGTTGCGCCCGGTGCTGTCCCCTCTTCGCACGGTATGCTTGACTCAGCGAATGTGAACCCGTCAGTCGCGCAGAGTCTGAGGTTGTCGGAGACGGTCATTCTCACGCCCTTATCATCTGCGGCGGCGAACACGGTTTTTTTAATCAGCTTGACGAGATTCGCTCCGTCAACTCGGCAAGTTGTGCCATCTTCGGGAGTTGGAAGCTCGGGGTATTGCTCCGCATGTATGCCTTTGACCTTGAGATTCGAGCGTCCGTTCTGGACGGTGAGAATATCATCATCGGTGCAAAGCGTCGTGTTTTCCTTTTGCAGCTTGCCCGCTGCATTTGTCAGAATCTTCGCGTCCGCAATTATCGCTCCGGGAATCTCTATCATCGCGGGGATTTTGACGGATATCCCAATCGTGAGATTATATCCGGTAACGGCCAGGACTCCACTTTCTGCCTTGAGCAAGAGTCCGTTTGTAGCCGGAGACGGCGATTTGTCAATAACTCTCGCGGCTTTGGCGCAAGCCGCCTTGAGGTCGTATGTATTACAGGTCAGTTTCATTTTTTTGACTCCTTTCTGTTTCAAATAAATTCATCTGCCGAGAGTTCCAATCTACATATCGGTTCTCCCATTCAACACCTATGTAATCAAGTACATGTCCCCAGCCGAACTTTTCTCCTGTCGCTGGATTAGTGACACACTTGTACATCCAGAACTCCCATTCCTTTTCGTTTTGTTCGCGCAAGCGGTCAAAGCGATGGGGACGTTTCTCAAGTTGTATTCCAAAACCGCACATACTACAACCTGTTCTTTGCGCACCGGTTGTATAAAGCTCTCCAATGTCCCCATCCCATGCTTGGTTTTTTGATTTTATCTCGCCATATATTGCAGGAACCGGAACGTTCAAATCGAGCACAAGGCGGAGAATATCTTGCCGTTCGAAAATTGCAAACGGGCATGACCTAATTGAGGTTTTGCCGAAGTAGTTGCATCCGTTAAGCATGAGAGATTTTTCTCTGCGTCCGCCCTCAGACGCCATAAGCCCGAGAAAAGGAACGCTGTTGTGTTCTTTTGCCCAGTCGTTGCAAGGCTTTTCTTTTAGGTAATAACAGCACTTATTTGAAACGAGAAAATCAGGTTTGCGATAATCCACATTTTCGTTCTCGTTTTCATATCCGCCAAACAGTTCAAGCCACCGCTGCGGTAGTTTCATTCGGCTACCGGTTCGGTTCCCGCCATACTCTCCGGTTTCTCCCGTGATAATGGCGTGTCTTACAGTTCGATTCTCTTCCGTTGGATTTTGAAGCAGAGAAATTTTGTTCGCTTTTTCTTTTGAGAGCACTGGGAATCCAAATTCTTGCAAGACTTGAACTTTCGTCCACCTTGTGCCGTCCTCGCGCATGGCAGGCTTCAAACATTCTATTCCAAGCTGTTTGTGAATCAGTTGAATTGACTTATCTTCTAAACTTGACACGCTAACTGCGGGGCAGTCTATCCCTATGTCTCTTAAAAACAGCAAAAGTGTTATGCTGTCGAGTCCGCCAACGGACACGTGGTAGTTAAGTCCGCGTGCTTTGCATTCTTCGATGAAATCAAGAGCGACATCTCGGGCGTGCTGAACCTTCTTTGAGTAGCTCCATTGCTGTTTCACTCGAAAGTTTTTGATAGTAGCTATATCGAGTTCCGACAGTCCCTTTTCCCAGCCCATTAAGCTCCCTCCATTAAGTCAAATAGCGTCGGTGCGCCTATCTGTGCTTCTGCCGCTTCGAGATAGCCCACGCCATCGCGGAAATAGTCGGGGTTAAGTTCGCAGCCGTAGCCCCTGCGTCCCATTTTAACTGCCATATACGGAACGGTCATAAGACCGCCGAACGGGTCATATACAAGGTCGTTTTTGTTGGAATATCTGTTTATTACCCGCTCCACGATATCGAGCTGCAACGGGCATACATGAAGATTCTGACGGCGTCTGCTCTGCGTTGTGTTGAGTGTGCGCATACGGTTGATATCGTCCCATATCTCGTCGCTCCAACTGCCGGGCGATACCACTGCGAAAGTGGCGGGAAGATGTCCCTTTTCATCGAGTTCTTTGGCGAGTTTTACGTGGTCGGCGTAGTCGTAGACCGTTTCGCGGGAATATTGACGATACATTCTCTCGAGCACTCGAACGGGCGCGTTTTTGAGTTCCTCGCGGGTGACAAGTCGGTTCCCGCTTGACCGCTGATAGCCGTTCGCGTCAATCTGCCACTGGGCGCGGGTATAGTCGTCTTTGCTTTTGGTGACGGGGACATCTGCATATCCGTCCGTTGTATCGCTCGGAAGTTTTCGGAAAAGCAAGATATATTCAGGACAGCCGACGCCCATCTTCGTGCCGTCTTTGCACTGCTCCGTCCAGCCGAGACGATAGGTTTGATTGTTCTCGCGGACAACATCGGTGCAGATGGTTATCATGCCGAAATACTGAAAGCCGTGCTTAATGTAGTGACTTATGCACATCGCGTGAAACGGTTCAACCGTCGGGAAGCCCGTGCCCGTCGCGTTGCCGAAGAGAACGCGGTCTTTAACATGAACTGCGCAAACTCTGCCGGGCTGTAACACGCGAAGCAGTTCAGGGGTCAAATAGTCCATTTGTTTGAAAAACTGGGCTGTTGTCGCGTTGTGACCGAAGTCGTTATATGACGGGGTATATTCGTAATGATTGGAGAATGGGATTGACGTGTGAATCAATCCGACGCTATCAGAGGGCATTTTTCGTGTCTCGTCAACGCAGTCGTTATTCACGGCTGTGAACCTTTCTCTTTTGATTTCCACTCTTTTGACTCCTTTACTTCTTTTCAGCTGCTCGGCGATATGCGGAGACGACAAGCCGTATTTTTTGATGATTTCGGACATCTTCTGTGCTAGTTCGTCGTGCCTTTTCCACTTCTCACGGAGCGCTTCCCAGATTTCTTCTTCCGCTTGGGTATAGATTATGTCGATAATCACCTTTTCGGTCTGCAAGAAGCGGTGTATTCTGTGAATTGCCTGAATAAAGTCGTTGAACTCATAGTCAATACCGACGAATATCGCACGGTGGCAATATTTCTGAAAATTGCACCCGCAGCCGGAAAGGCTCTTCTTTGTGGCGAATATCCTTGTTTTGCCCTCTTGGAAGTCAATAACGCGGCGTTCGCGTTCGTCATAGTCCATACTGCCGTAAATGTCGACAGCTTCGGGAATAGCCTTTTTAATCGCATGGCGTTCCGCTTCGAGGTCGTGCCATAAAATAAAATGCTCGTCGGGGCTTGCTTCGTCTATCAGCTCTTTTGCTTTCGCTACTCGCGCCAATATACTTGAGCTTTTTTCCCGTGCCGCCTCAGATAACGATGTCGCGGTATCTCTCAACAGCTTGAACTGTCCGTCACGGTCAGCGGGCAAGTTTTCCATGTCGTCGTCTATGACATGTGTACGGACTTCAAACGGCGGCAAATCGTAGCCCGTCGCATCGAGCCCAAGGTCGGCGGGCGAGCTTAGAAACAGCCCCCACGACGCAACCCAGAGCCAAAATTCACGCTCCATACTCGGATAGAGCTGCAAGTTGTTAGCTTTTGTAGAATCGCGCTTAAAAAAGCGTGTAAGTGCCTGTCCCGTGTCCATGAGGTCAAGAAAGCCTGCGTAATGGATAAGCTCTTTATATCTGTTTGGGCTCGGCGTGGCGGTCGCCACAAGCTTATATTTAATTCCCTTGAACTTCGGGAAAAAAGTTTGATAGGTTTTCGAGCCGTAAGAGCGAAGTACCGCCGCTTCGTCGAGACTGACCGCCGTAAAATATTTCGGGTCAATGTCGCCGTCTCTGACTCGCTCGTAGTTGGTCATGAGGATTTGTGCGTCTGAAGCTCTTACCTCGTCCATGCAGGTGACATATACGGGTTCGGGGATATGCAACAGCTCTCTTGCGTCACGGGTGAACTCTTGACGCACGCCGAGCGGCAAGACGATAAGAGCTTGACCGCCCTCATGCTCGGTGACTATACGGCAAAATTCGAGTTCCTGCACGGTCTTGCCGAGTCCGAACCGCTCGAACAGTCCGCGCCTGCCGCCTCTAACCGCCCATTGAACGGCGAGCTTCTGGTGAGGTTTGAGTGCCTGGTTAATCTCGTCGAGCGATATCTCGAACCCGCTCTCTTTGGCGACTTCTATCTTGTCATCTAAAAATTGGTCATATGTTTTCATCGCTTTTCATCTTGTCCCATGCTGGGGAAACAACTTTCCTTTCTCTTCTTTTGGGGCGAAAATACGGGCACTCCATGTCCGTCGCCTCTATCTCGCGGAACTTGCCTGTGTCGAATGTGTAGTGACAAGCTTTGTTGTCGTACTCGATATCAAATCCGCTTACCCCTGCAAGCCCGACCATTTCGCGGCGGTAATAACAGCGTTTGCAGATGTTTTTCAAGTGCCAATGCTCTGAGTGTTTATGCTTTCCGGGCTTTTGCCACTGCGGTATCTCCTTGCTATCTGTCAGTCCCACGAGATAATCAAGCGAGACATTGAAAAATCGAGCAATCCGAATCGCGAAGATGAATGCCACCGAATTTGTGCCATCGCAATATCGCGAAATAGTGTCCTTGTGGCAACCCACAGCGTTTGCCAGTTCCAACCTCGTCACAGGCGGTTCGTGCTCTTCCATTAACAGCGTAAGTCTATCCGCTATCTTGAATGCTTCAGGAGCGATTGCCGTTGTCTCGTACATGGCGTTCAGCTCCTTTCTTTTTGATTCTGCGCTTGAGTGAATCTTCAAAAGCTATCAGCTTGTCCTCGTGAATAAATCCATAGATGATAAGTACGACGACGGCAATCTCAAACACCGTCTGGATTGCAAATTTCAGTATCATAGCTATACCTCCCTCTCTTAAAGCCGCTGTGTGAGTACAATAATCATGGCGACGGATGCTAAAAAGTTTGGCACACACCAACATCCCTCGTCATCATCGGTTATCAACGAGTGTATAGCCGTAATAAGATTTAGCAGTGCATTTAACGATAAAAGCGCAATCGAAATAATTAATAACGCTCTCATTGCTCCGCCTCCTTTACATGTGTATCTTTTCAGCTTTTGTCAGTTCTGCGCCGCTATACTCCGCGAGCTGTTTCGGGTTGATGTAATAGGTATAGCGGTTGCCGTTGAGCTTTATCGCCGTACCTATCGGCAGTTTGCCGCGCTGTAAACCTATTCGTACAAACATCTCGCTCATGCCGAGTATTTGCGCCGCTTCTTTTACTGTGATTTTACGCATGATGTTGTCTCCTTTCACGAGAACGTTTTTAAGAAGCGTTCTTTTCCTTTTACGGTGACAAGCGTCTGAACACCCGTCCAGTCGGTCTTTTCGTTATAAGTTTCCTTGATTTCAAACAGCCCGGAATCGACATGTTCCGCATAGGGCATCAGCCTGCCGCGCTTGTCGCGGTAAATGTACTTGTGGTCTATAAGCCACTTTACAAAGTCATTCTGTTTCAGCCCGAGAAGCTTCGCCGTCTCTCTGATTCCGGTAAGGCTCTCACGGTCGCACAAACCGTCAAAATATTCCGCTTTTGGCTGCATAATGGCGTTCTGCACGGTCAGATTAGAGTTTATAGCCTTGACTCTTTCAAGCTTCTCCTGCGCCATTTTGAGGGCTCTCGCCATAACCGCTTCGGGAGAGTTCCACTCCTTTTCAAGCTGCAAGAAATACTGTCTCGCCTGCTTGCCCTTTTCGTTGCGCTGAAGCATACAAATTTCTTTTGCCGTGTCGATTGTGAGCTGTGCATCCTGTCTCGGCTTTCCCGGAAGTCCGTCAGACCTATCGCTCAAAAATGAGCAATAGTCCTCTCCCTCAGCAAAACCGTATTCGCACATTCTCGGGAACCAATCCTTGTAAGCTGTTTTCACCTCAAGGAATTCGTGCAGGTCTCTTGCTAAGACTGTCGGTCTATCGCTTTCATAATTGATTTTGATTAACTCGTTCATTTACAAAGCTCCTTTCATGCGGTTGTTTTATTTCTTTTTGTGTGATATAATTTTTTTAATTTCTATCAAAGCAGGTGCAAATCGTGAACCCAATAAAAGACAGCCGTTTCAAGCATCAAGATGTGCCCAAAAACATTCGCCAGTATGAGCGCCGTATGCGAAAGATACTCATGTGGATATTAGAGGGGAAAGAGCTTCAAGAGCTCTCCCCGTGGGATTGCGAAATACTTGACGCCTGCTTATCCAAAGGGTACATAGCCAGCAATCTCCGTACCGTTAGGACTGCCGATGGGAGCATCTTTTTTGATTTATCCGGAGATGCCAAACTGACGCACGCGGGATACGAGTATCTTGCGAAAATCGACGCGGAGTCCAGAAGCCGTAAGGCAATTGTTATTTCTGTGCTTGCACTTATCATTTCCGTCGTTCCTTTGGTAATTAATTATGCGGTTGCTCCGATACGGGAGTGGCTTTCCAAACGCTGATACCCTTCGACGCGCCTACATCTTCCGTAGCATTCGGAATGTCAAGCAAGACATCGTTAGATACAAGTTCCAGTGTCAAGGTAGGCCAATTGCCGCCCTTGTGATGAAATGTAACACTGCGGACTGATTGCCCTATCTCAACACCGCCCAACTTTACGCTACTCGTCAGACCCGTGTTCGGATTGACTCTTATTTCGATTTTATTCATCTCTTTACCTCGCTTTTTGTTGTTTTATTTCTTTTTGTGTGTTATAATTCCATCGTAGGCTTTAGGCGTGGTAACACAAAGTTTCAAAAACTCTTACCATAGCGAGCGTTATGTCCGCTAAATCTTCAAGCCTACACTCTTTTGACTTCTGGGCGAGTAGTTGCAGCTGCTCGTTCAGAAGTTTCTCTGCGGTCTCAAACTTTTTCACTTCTTCATCTCCTTTCTCAATTCATATCAGGAAAGTGTTAATTACCCACTGCGCCAGCAGTGCCCCGAGCACTCCCGCGAAACATCCGAGTAGGATTGATACGACCGCAATTTTTGTGTTGTGTTCGCCGTCGTCCTTTCTTGCTCGGATTTCTTCTTCCATACGCCTAATTTCTGATTCCGTCATATCTTTGCCTCTTGTCTGTTGTTTTATTTCTTTTTGTGTGTTATAATTCTCACCAAAAGAGGTGAGAAAAAAGGGTAATGCAATCTGTTTCGTCGAGCAATCTCGCAAGCGTCGGCTATGAGAATGGAACTCTACACATCGGTTTTACTAAAGGCAGTTTATATGCCTATTACAATGTACCTTTTGCCGTGTATCAGAACCTGATGACTGCACCGTCTCATGGCGAATACTTCCACGCTCACATTAAGGGAATTTACAGGTACGAAAGAATCGGTTAATCGATAACCACAAGCACAATGGCAGGACCGTTTACCTTGACGGCGACATCTTGGTACGGTTCTGCTATTATTGTTTTTGTTCCGCTGCGCCGCTTCAATTCCTCTACAAGCTCTTTAGTAGACACATCCGTAAGAAAATCTTTCACGCCCTCTCCCTCCTTTCTTGTTTTATTTCTTTTCGTGTGATATAATTTTCTTTAAGGAGGTAAAAATATGCAAATTATAAAGACGTGGGCTCCTATTCTTATATCGGCCTTATCCTTGGCTATATCTTTGTATGAATTTTTTTCGCGCAAGGCAAAAGAGCGCACAAAGGTAAGCATTAGCATTGATTCAGAAGCCGGAATTGATTTGTTCCATGCTGTCGCGGCGCAGTCGGGATTATTAATGTGCACCGTCCCTTGCCTGTTTGTAAATGATGCAAGCTCAGATATATCAATTGTTAGAATTGATCTCGTTCTTCTCGACGGTACAATAATAAAATGTAAACAACGCGAAGAATCGTTTTATACATACATAAATCCCGATAATTATGGACCCGTAGCCAGAAGCATAGAGTTTCCAATAAATCTCACTAAAATGCAGGGAACCTATGGAGTAATTCGATTCGATATTCCTTATCGAAATAAGCAAATGCCGATTTCCGATGTCTTGATTCACACAAATAGAAAAACCGTATGTAGCCGAGACTTTACTCTTGAGCTTAATTTAGCGGTTTCTAAATTGATTGAGCAAATCGATAGCCATAACAACGGTAAGAACTCCTCCGGTGATAGCGAGAGCTCCGAAAGAAGCTGACAGAAGTAACTCCATTTTTATCGCCTCCAACCCGATATTAATGTTATTATCGCGATAACCATCGCAACAGAAAACATAATCAACATCACCGACAGTAAACAAATTATTGTTTTCACCCTCTCCCTCCTTTCTTTTATTAACTTTAGAAATCTAAAGTTAATGATTAAAAAAATATGCATCGATTTCGGCGAAAGGAATACCTAAAGCTTTGCAAATGTTGACCATCTCATCTTGGCGGAAGCTTCGCTTATTGTTTAAACTAAGGTTAAGTGTCGTGTGTTTCATAGCTGCCTTGTCTGCGAGCGAAGCTTGCGTCACATTTTGTTCTTTCATTTTGTCGCGCAAAGCTCCATACTTATATGTCATTATTCTGCACCTCCTTTCGATGCTTCAAGTATAACTCTTTAGATTTCTAAAGTCAAGCTTTTTTTAAAAATATTTTTGGTTTTCTAAACTTTTTGTTGCATTTTCTAAAGTTATGCGCTATAATGACCTCAAAGGAGTGGAAAATATGAAATCGACATTTAAAGATAGATTAAACGAAGCGCTTTATCAAAGAAAAATGAGTGCCGCAGAATTATCAAAGCTTTCCGGTGTGAACGAAGGCGCAATTAGTCAATACCGAAAAGGCGAATACAAGGCTACGCAGCGCAACCTTGAAAAAATGGCACAGACTCTAAATGTATCTATTGCATGGCTCATGGGTGCTGATGTTCCGATGAACCCGCTTAACCTTGTTTCCCCGAACATTACAGATGATGTCGTGACTTTCCCGGTTCTCGGTTGCATTGCTGCCGGATATGAAGAAATCGCGGTCGAAGATTGGAACGGAGCAGTTGTGGAAGTTCCCGCGGCTTATCTGAAAGGAAGAGACAAAAAAGACTTCTTTGTTTTGGAAGTTCGCGGCAGCTCAATGTATCCGCTCTATCAGGAAAAAGATATAGTGCTTATATTGAAGCAGAATTACATAGACCACAACGGCGATGTCGGAGCAGTTATTTATGACGGAGAATGTGCCACGCTCAAGCGCATTGATGTTTCCGATGATATGGTAAGACTCAGCCCCATCAATCCGGAATATCAGCCAAAAGAGCTGCGAGGCGCGGATTTGGAAATGTATCATATTCTCGGCGTTCCTCGCATGCTCATTCGAGAAATAAATTAAAAATCCCGCCCTCGCGGCGGGATAATAGAAAGGATGTATAAAAATGAAGTGTAAGAAATGCGGAACAGAGCTCGGCAAGAAAGAAAAGTTTTGTCCGAACTGCGGGGCAAGAGCAAAGATGTCAAAAGGCTGGAAGATTGTTCTTGTGGTATTTGTTCTTCTGTTCGTTCTCATCGCCGCAATAGCGATAAGCGGAGAGGGCGGCACAGACACACCGACAACGACAGAACCCGAAACCGAATACATTACGCTCGACGAGTTTAACAAGATTAAAAACGGCATGACCTATGAGCAAGTCTGTAAAATCATCGGCTGTGAGGGTAAACTTGTTACGTCTTCCGAGATTGGCGAAAGTACTTCTCAATCCTACGCTTGGTCAAGTAAAGATATGGGCGGCGTGACTTATGGCGCGACTGTCGTGTTTATCGACGGCAAAGTAACGGGTAAGACGCAGGCCGGGCTCGACCTTGTCGATGATGTTTCGAGCGCGATAAAAGATTTAAGCTAAATAAAAAAAGAACCCCCGGTGCGGGAACACCGAGGGCTCAGAGAATCAACACACAACTTGGCAAAAAGAGTGGATTGATATACTTCATTATATCATCCGCTCCTATTAAATGCAAGCAAAGGAGCGGTATTTTTATGCGATTACCAAACGGATACGGATCTGTATACAAGCTATCGGGCAAAAATAGGCGCAAGCCGTACATTGCGCGGCGTACAATAGGCTGGGATGATAACGGTAAACAATTATATGCCACAATCGGATACTACCGCACAAAAGCGGAAGCGCTGCAAGCCCTCGCGGCATTTAATGACAATCCGTATGACTTGCAGATGTCAAAAGTCACTTTTGCCGACATATATAAGCGTTGGTGGGATGATACATTTGATGATGACTCAAACCGCTCGACAACGCGAAATTACAGCGCGGCATACAAGCACTGCGAGCCGTTGTATGATATGAAAATGGCGGATATACGCCCGCAGCATATGCAGGATATTATAGACAACTGCGGTGCAGGATATCAAATGCAAAAGCGAATCAGAATACTGTTTAATCAGCTGTACCGTTGGTGCGTACAGCACGATGCTATCAAAAAAAATTATGCCGACCAGTTGAGCGTTACAAATGATACCGAGTCAAAAACCCGAACGGCATTTACGACAGAGGAAATTGAAAAGCTGTGGGCACAGGTCAATAAAAACAAATATGTGCCACTGATTTTAATGCTGATTTACTCCGGCGTAAGAATTTCCGAGCTTTTAGATTTGAAAAAAGAAGATGTCAACCTTGACGAGCAGTGGTTTAAAGTTCGGAAATCAAAGACGAAAGCCGGAATCAGAATAGTGCCGATCGCGGACAAGGTTCTGCCCTTTTGGCGGCAATTCATGGCAAGCTCAAACTGTCCATATGCCGTCTGCACGGTAAACGGCGAGCATATCAGTTATGACAATTTTCAAAAAATCTATTGGAAACCGCTGATGCGCGAGCTCAACATGGATCACACGCCACACGAGACCAGGCACACTTTTATATCGCTCATGGTTGCCGCAAATGCAAATCAGACGATTCTCAAAAAAATAGTCGGTCACAAATCGATAATGAATTTGACCGAGAAAGTTTATACGCACGTGGAAATTCAAACGCTGTTGCGCGAAGCAAATTTAATTTGATTTTGTTAGTTGTGTGTTAGTTGTGTGTTAGTTGTAGAGCCAAAAACAACCCGTTTTAGACCGCCTTAAAATTAACACAGTCCTTGAAAACATTGAGTTTCAAGGACTGTAATGTTATGGTGCGGATAACAGGAGTTGAACCTGCACCGAGTTGCCCCGACTAGAACCTGAATCTAGCGCGTCTGCCAATTCCGCCATATCCGCATTTGTACTTCCTAAATTTCACACGGCGGAAGCTACCGAGGGTGAAGCTGAACGCTTTAATCACCGATAAGTTTGGCGGGCACCCTAAGGAACCCGCCATGGTGCGAGAGACGGGACTTGAACCCGTACGGGATTACCACACGCCCCTCAAACGTGCGCGTCTGCCGATTCCGCCACTCTCGCAGGTCTGTTCTGAATCGTTGTCTTTGTTCCCTCAGAACGTTGACTATTATAGCAAAAGGGGTTGTTTATGTCAAGCTTTTTTTCAAAGTTTTTTCAATATTTTTTCCTTTATTTTTGAGCGACGTTTGACGCCTGATTATTCGCTTTCTAAAGCCGTTATTTTGTCGGCGATAGCCTTGAACACCGGGGCGCAGTCCGACGCGCCTCCGCTTCCCCTCTCTTTAAAAACAGTTATGACATAACAGGGATTTTCAGCCGGGAACCAGCCCGAAAACCATGTGTTATATAATTCCTCTCCGTTTTCAAACTTCCCGGTCTGCGCGGTTGCTGTTTTGCCGGCGGCGGTGGTGTTTTCAGGCTTTGCTCCCCTGCCGTTTCCGTTTTCGACTGCGCTTTTGAGATATTTTGAAAGTATCGAGGCAGTATTACCGCTCATAACATACTCGCCCGCACGCTTTTCATGTTCAAAGACAATGCTTGTCCCGTCAACAGCTTTTTCGACAAGGTACGGGGTGTTGTATGCGCCGCCGTTTGCTATGCAGGACACGTAGGCGCAGACGGTGAGCGGAGATGCGGTAAGCGTGCCCTGACCGAACGCAAGATTGGCAACAGCTGCCTTTGAGTCGAGCTCGGAGACTTTCGGCAGATATCCCGATACAGAAGTTATGCCGTCGCACAAGTCTATAGATTTGCCAAAACCGAGATCGGAGAGAGTCGATATCATCTTTTCTCTGTCGAGCTTCTGCGCAATGTGGATAAAATAGGCGTTGCAGGAACGCTCAAGTGCGCCGCACATATCAACGACTCCGTGAGCCTTATGCTCATAGCAGCCGAACTCGACACCGCCGACTTCCGTCACGCCCGTGCAGTCATATTTTATTGACGGAGATATCCCCTGTTCGAGCGCGGCAGCGGCGACGGCAGGTTTGAACACGGAGCCTACCGCAAAAGCGCAAAAAGCGCGGTTGATAAACGGAGAATTGCTGTCCGAAAGGCTCTTTGCCGGGTCGTTTGAATCGAACACCGGTCGGCTCGCGCAGGCTCTTATCGCCCCGTTTTTCGGGTCGAGTATAACAACTGCGCCGATGTCCACTCCGCACTCGTCCATGCAGTCTTCGACAATCTGCTGAATTTCAAGATTGAGCGTTAAATATACGCCCGACTCGCCGTATCCTCCGTCGGTGCGAGCGGTTATGTCCGCACCTGATATAACACGTCCGTAGGCATCGACCGGAAACACCGCGCTGATACTCCGGCGGTTATTTTTAAATATGCTTTCAAATGACTTTTCTATCCCGCAGACTCCGCCGCCGTCGGAGTTCGTATAGCCGACGATATGCGCCGCAGGCTGGCGCGGAGAATATCGTCTTTCAACACCTATTATTTTCACATCTTCGCATCCGCTCTCGCCGGACGGCACTCTTACAGCCACGGGACGACCTTTTGAAAGCTTTTCGCGAGCCTGTTCAAAGTCATCGTCATCGAGCATTTTCCGAAGCTCGGAAAGAGCCGCGGCAGTCGGTCTCGCGGCGGCAAAATATTCGGTATATCCGTTTGTTATAAGCCGACCGTTGCAGTCATATATCGGCGCGCCCAAATCCGACAACTCGATGCTGCGGGTATTTTTCACCGCTCCTGCGGCAGTGTCGAGCCCGGTTGAAACGCTTATCAGTTGGAGACAGACCACGCCCATGAGCAGGCAGAATATAAAAAACACAACGACTGCGCGTTTGGGCATAATATCATCTCCGACGGTTGATAAATTTATCATTGACCGTTCGGCGCGATAAAATGCAGGCGCACAGCCGCTAAAAATCAAGTTTTATTTTTCGTCGGTGCTTCGGCGGATAAACGCGCCCGCCGGAACATCGGCATCGCAGTCAAAAGTGAACTCTGCCATGGGATTCGGGGCATTGTCGACGCTTTCGCCGAGGAAATTTCTGAGATTCCTGACGGTGATAACCGTCGGTTCTTTTCCCCTGTTCATTATTTCAAGCTCATCGCCCTCAAAAAATCTGTTGCGCTGGCTGACGGTAAGAGTTCCGTTTTCGCTCTTCACGGCTATCGCCGCCACTTCCCAGCTGCGGACATAGCCGCCTTTATAATATATCTGGGCATCGTCGCGCGGAGAGCCGAAAAAGAAGCCTGTGCAGTAGTCTCTATGACTTATTTTATAGACTTCGTCCACCATCCACTGTGCGGGTTTAAAATCATTTGACGGCGCGGCGAGATAGGCATCGACAGCGCTTCTGTATGCGTTAGTCACAACGGCGGTGTAATATTCGGTCTTTGCCCTGCCCTCGATTTTGAAGCTTGATACGCCGGCTTCGATGAGCTCCGGGATATGCTCGATCATGCACATATCCTTTGAGTTCATTATATATGTGCCGCTTGCAGTTTCTTCAACAGGGAAATATTCGCCCTGACGGGTGCGCTCCATGAGGCTGTATTCCCAGCGGCATGGCTGAGAGCACTCGCCTTTATTTGAGTGCCTGTCGGTAAGATAGTTTGAGAGCAGGCAGCGTCCGGAATATGAGACGCACATCGCACCATGGACGAAGCATTCGAGCTCCATTTCTTTGGGCATTCCGGCTCGGAGGTCAGCGAGCTCATCGAGCGTGAGTTCACGCGCGGAGACCACTCTTTCCGCGCCAAGGTCAAAGAGCATACGCGCGCTCTCGGCATTGGCGACACCTGTCTGCGTGGATATATGAATCGGCACTTTGGACGCGTACTTTTTTGCATAAGAGAGCACGCCAAGGTCGGTTATTATCAGCGCATCGACTCCGGCAGCCGAAGCGGCTTCAAGAAATTCCGGCAGTTCTTTGAGCTGGGCAGTATTTGGAATAATATTGCAGGTAAGATAAACTTTAACGCCGTTTTCATGGGCAAATGACACGGCTCTTGCAAGCTCATCGTCCGAAAAATTCTTCGGAGCGGCACGCATGCCGAAGCGCGTTCCGCCCATATAGACCGCATCCGCGCCGTAATATACGGCGGCTTTCAGGCGCTCCGCATCTCCTGCGGGTGCAAGAACTTCGGGTCTTATTATATCCATTGCGGCACTCCTTTTCATAGATAAGGGAGCAAGCGTTTTGCCTGCTCCCTGTGATTCAGTTCTGGCTGAAAGCCTTGAGCACATTGGCGTCGTGCTCACTCTTCGTCCTCGCCATATAGATATTTCCGAATTTATCGTGGCAGAAATAATAATATTTGGTGTTTGACGGATAGAGCGCCGCCTTTATTGCTGCCGCACCGGGGTTACATATTGGTCCGGGCGGGAGTCCCTGCGCTGAATAGGTGTTGTATGCATCGGCATACTTGTTGACGAGATTGACATCGGTTATGGGCGTGACATACTTCTTAATATAATCTTTAGTAGAATCACACTCGAGTCTGCCGGCAGTCTGGGACGGATTCTTTAGGCGGTTGTGGATAACAGAAGAGATAAGCTTCATCTGTGTATCGTCCGCCGCCTCACGCTGGATTATCGAGGCTATAGTCAGAATCTCGTCGACAGAATAGCCGAGCTCCTTGGCACGTTTGTCATAAGCGTCAGTCCAGACATCAGAGAAAGCGTCAAGGAATCTGCGGATTGCTATATTTGCGCTCTCGCCCTGGAAGAAATCGTAAGTGGACGGGAAGAGGTAGCCCTCAAGGCGATAAGTTCTATTTTCGCTGTTCTTTATCGATGAGAGGAACGAATAATCGAACTGCGACTCACTGATAGCCTTGATGAAATAAGCGGAAGTACAGACGCCGTATTCCTCAAGTCTCGCGGCTATCTGCGGGATAGACCAGCCCTCGGGGAACAACAGAGTAACAGTATTGGGTCCCGCCTGAACGGCGCGGCACTCATAGAGCATACCCTCAACGCCCATACTCGGCTGAAGATAATAGACACCGCTTATATATTCCGGCTCGGGAGGGCCGACAAAGAGAACTTTTATCTTATATCCGAGCTTCTGTATCTTGTTGAGTCCGCTCTTCATTCCCGTGCCCTTGGCTGCGGAAGATACTTTGTAGAACATCTTGCAGAAGGCTTTGTTGGAAATGAGATCGTTATCGTCAAGAATATCGATTATCTGATTTGTAGTAGCGTTCTGCGGGATATTGACCGTGACTATATCATTGCCGCGGTTTATCGCGAGAACATCGTTTATGCACGAGATGGCTATAAACGAAAGCACGACGGATATGGCGACAATAACAAGTATAAAAGCGGTCAAGACAAGTGCGTCCGCGGTCTTATCGGTCTTTGTCTTAGTCTTTGCTGACGCTCCGCCGGAGGATGAGCGAGAACCTGCCAAGCGCTTTTTAGCAGGACGGCTCGAGAAATATACCTCACCCTTATAGACGGGCACATCGTCCTGCGGCTGAGTCGATGCATTGTCGTCCTCATCGATATGGACAACGAAGTTCTTGACTTTTTCGCGTCTGTCAGGCGTGCCGGGTGTTCCGCCCTGGTCGCCGCTGTAAAGTTTAAGCGTTCTTTTCATATGTAGCTCCTCTCAGCCGTTTGAAATTACCCTTTTTTCCGTCACTACGACATCGGCGCATCTGTCAAATCTTCCGCGCGGAAGCCGATTGCTTATACAGCACTCGTAGCATATACCCGCCGTATCCCCTTTGAAGCGGGACAGGAATCTGTCATAGTATCCCTTGCCGAAACCGAGGCGATAGCCCTGTTCATCAAATGTGAGTGCTGGTATAATGCACAGCCCCTCGTTAAGATTCACGAGCTTCTCACATTTTGACTTTATCGGTTCGAGTATCCCGTAGGCGCCCTTTTGCAGGTCGTCAAACGAGGTTATATAATAAAACTCCATCTCATGAAGTCCCGGTATACAGCGCGGAACGGCGACTCGCTTCGAGCGCTTCAGCGCGTCTTCGATAAGGGCGTGAGTATCGACCTCTATATCATTCGAGACATAGGTCAGAAGCGTACCGCATTCCCTGTACCGCCAGAGATTCGTCAGGCGGTTGAAGATACGCGCGTCAAGGCTTTTCTTCTCCTCTGCGGTGAACTGCGAGCGCAGAAGCCTGCACTTGCTTCTGATATCCGCCTTTTCTTCTCGTATATCTCTCAGGAGCATTGGAGCGACTCCTCGATTTTCTTCATCTTCGCTTCGCCGACAAAAGCCGCGCCTATTGCGATTCCGAATTTCACGGCGCTGCCCATACCTTTGGCTGTTATTATATTGCCGTCCGTCACAACAAACGAATCTGAAAGCTCTGCGCCTTCAAGTTCGCTTTCAAAGCCCGGGAAGCAGACAGCTTTTTTGCCTTTGAGCATGCCCTTGTGGCCGAGTATCGACGGGGCGGCGCATATGGCGCAGACGATCTTTTGGTTTTCATAGGCGTAGTCAACAAAGGCGTTGACTTTAGCGGATCGTTCGAGATTCAGCGTACCGGGCATTCCGCCGGGCAGAATAACGGCCTCTATATCGTCGCCGGGTGTCAAGTCGCTGTCCACAGCGTCGCACACAGTGCTTATCCCGTGCGCTCCGGTTATGACATCGGAACCGATGCCGACTATTTTCACTTTCAGATCGGCTCTGCGCAGAACGTCAACCGTCGCTAGAGCTTCGACCTCTTCAAAGCCGTTTGCAAGAAAAATGTATATCATATCTTTTCCCTCCGTTTAACCGAGAGTAAGTCCCATATAGGCGTTTTTTATATCTCCGAGCGCCGACTCCGAATCTGCGTTAAGCGGCAGGAGCATGGCGTTGTTGCGGGTCGTGAATGAATCCGCAGAGAGCGGAAAATCAAGCGGAAGTCTGAACGAAAATTCGCTGCATTTGCTCACCGAGAGCAATGCATGCGTGAGCAAGGGAACGCATCCGCGTCTTGCGGCACATTCTCTGATTATCGCCGTTTCGCCTTCTTCGTCAAATAGTGCATAGGCGGAACTCCTGCCTGATGAAGACGCAGCGACGCTCTTGCAGCCGGCGTTGGCGTTTTCGTCTATTGCGTATTGCAGAGCATCGATATCCCAAACAAAGCAATCAATGCCGCAGAGGCAGGCGTTTCTGACCGTCTGCATATTTTCGGCGGTGAGCTCTTCAATCTCAGCGTTGCCGTCCGCGATAAGTTCAAGATGGCTGCGGTCGATTTTCAGAAGTTTTTCTTCAAAAGCCGGACGGTAGCCGAAGCGGGAATAGTAATCAAACAGGCTGTCCTCCGCCGGGACGAGGCAGATATAATCAAGTCCCGAATCGCGGCACAGCGACTCGGCAAAGCGGAGCAGCTCGCCCATATATCCGCGCGAGCGAAAATCCGGATGCGTGCAGGCGGCATATAAATACGCCGCATCAAACGCCTCCCCTGCTATTCTCACTTTACCGTCAAGCAGATAGAGCGCCGAACATATCTTCCCGTCCTCGCGCCCGATGAGCGTGCGTTCTGGGACGAAGCGGCTGCGCATAAACGCGCCGATATAGTCGTCGTCATCGCCGAAGCAAGTCTGCCACAGGTCGGTAAGTTCGCCGATATCTTCTTTTAAAGCAGTTGAAATGATCATTTCTTGACCCTTGCCATATATTTTTCGAGCAGGATATCCGGGCAATAAGAGAGCTTTGCTTTGCGCAGTCCCTCGGAACCGGTATCGTCCTCGCGGTTGATGTATTTATACTGCGAGAGAGCGTTTGCGGCAAACTCGCGGTTTATCATCGGATATGCTCCGCGCACATCGGCATAGGCTTTTTCAATATGGGTGCAGAAAACCTCGGGGTTCATCTCCTCACCGAAGGTGAACGCGACAACCTCGCCGTTCGCTCTGAGCAGTCCGCCGACAAAGCCCAAATCAAAATAGTTTTCAAAGCTTATATTTATTGCGTCAAGCTCATCATCCATCGCCTCAGGGTCTTTTTCCCTGTTTCTGTGCTCCCACTCGGCGTTCATCGCTCGGCACTCATCAAGGTTGTCCGCGGTTATGGGCTCATAGCTCCACTCATTTTCGCGCATAAATGCGGCGATATGATTTCTCTTGCCGTGGAACTTCTTGCCGGGCAGGTTGATAAGATTCTCGGTAAGATATATATAATCAAAGCTGTCTCTGAGCGGCTCAAAATCGAACTTGCCGGGGAACAGCTCCTCGACCTTTTTCACACACTCGTTGTTGAGACCGAACATCTCGAGTCCGTAGCCTCTTTTGGCGGAATCTTCTTCAATGAGTTCAATCGCTTCTTTCAGATTCCCATCGCCGACGGGAAAACCGTAAGTCGGTCTTTTGATGCCGTTGTCGTCATCGGTGCCGTTGATTGAAAAGAGAAAGCCGTCATGCGACGCGATTCTGATGTTATAGACATGCTGCCAGATGAACATATCGCCGAAGCTGTAATCGCAGCCGAAGCGTTTTGCGTGGCTGATAATGGGGGCCACCCACTTTCTGTCCTCGGTTACCGGAGGGCGGAAATCCAACATAAATAACAATCTCCCTGTTTTCAGTCTGCGCTGAGCAAACTTCCCGAATTTAGGATTCAAATAATTATAACAAAATCATACAAATTTTTCAAGAGTCCGAAACGCCAACTGAAAATCGAATAGAAAAGCATTTTTAGTACGAAATGCAGAGAACAAAGATATTCTTGGCAGACCTGCGGACTTTATACTTCGTCAAAAGCCAAAAGGGAGCGTACCACATTTCATATAACACCAAAATTTTCAGGCGTTGCAGAATACGAAGTACGCTCCCATATATCAAACCGCGGACGGAGCAAGCAGCAGAGGTTCAAGCTGCACGCCCGAGAGCGCGGTAACGGCTGCATCGTAAGTTTTTGAAAAATCGGCGACAATGGAATTTGGCTTTTTTATATGATCGTCCTGGCGCATCGGGACGAAATATATATGCTTTGTGTTGAGCAGTCTGCCTATATTGGCGGCCGCCGCGCCGAGTGCGTCGTTTGTGGAGACGGCGAGCAGCACCGCTCCCCCGTTTCTGATATGCGATTTTGCCGCAAGAGTCACCGGGGTATCGTTTATTCCGTTTGCAAGCTTTGCAAGGGTGTTCCCTGTACACGGCTCAATGATAAGAATATCTATCATTTTTTTAGGTCCTATCGGCTCGGCATCGGTTATGGTATGGATAACGGGTTTTCCGCAGATATCTTCTATCTCGCGAACAATTTTCTCCGCTTTTCCGAATCGGGTATCAACAGAATATGCGTTTGCGGACATTATCGGAAGAATATCCGCGCCCTTTGCTTTTAGCTCTCGCATCTCGGCTATTGCCTTTGAAAGCGTGCAGAACGAGCCGCACAGGGCAAAGCCCACGCGCAACTGTTTCATCAACTCCCCTCCTTTATAATATTGAGTATAGCATCCGCTATTATTTCTCCTGCCGTTTTGGGCGCCGTCTTGCCTGGCAGAGAACCGGGAACTATAACATTGAGCCCGAGTTCACGCGCGCAGGCAAAATCGGTTCCGTAAGGAGCTGAGGCAATATCTATTACAAGGCAGTCGCGGCGGAGCGCGGAGAGCGTTTTGCAATCAAGCACGAGGCTCGGAACGGTATTGACAAGCAAATCGAGCTCCGGCGCCGTTTTCATGAGTTCGGAGATATTCACGGCATCGAGCCCGCCGGTTCTCGCCCAGGCAAGATCGCTGCACTTCCTCGCCGCGACCGTCACGCGGGCGCCCAAAGCCGCGAGCATATCGGCAAGCACTTTAGCTGTTCTGCCGTAGCCCGTGACGGCGCACCGCGCACCGTGCAGGGTTATCTTCATATTTTCCATGGCTATTTTTATAACGCCCTGCGCCGTCGGCACGGCGTTGTTGACGGCAAGCTCCTCGCGCTCAAAATAATCAAACACGCGGATACCTTTTTTGAAAAAGCTCGATTTGAGCGCGCCGTCCATCATTCCTGCAAAAACGGTCTGACCGCGTTCGAGGGTGTCGGAGAGCTCGTTCAATGTAAGCGGGCTTGAGTTGAGGTGAACGCCGTCGCGGCTGACGGGCAGAGGCAGAATGACCGCATCGGCACGCGCGGCAGCCGAATCTATACTTTTGTCACCCGTCGGGCGCATATGTTCAAAGCCTGCGGGCGGCGAAGGCGCGAATATTTCAACATCGAACCCTTTTTCCGCAAGGCTCTGAGAGGTATAGAGCATACGCTCATCCCCGCCGACGGTCAGAAGTTTTCTGATATTCATCATAGGCTTTCCTCCTTTGCCTCATCCCAGTATATGAACCGCCGCTCGGCTATGTCATAGCTTTGTAACAAAATATTTATAAAAATATATTATATTTTTCTTGTCAGCGTATTATAATACAAATCGAGCATTTATAATTTATGTGTATGTATATCATGAAGCGTATTCTGATTTTGGCTCGTTTTTGAATATGCTGACAAATTCGGAGGCTTGTTAATTATGAAAGAAATAGACGAAGTGCTCAAGAAGGTAAAGAGGGTTCATTTCATCGGCATCGGCGGCTCGGGAATGTGTCCGCTCGTTGAGATACTTCATTCAAAAGGATATGAAATAACCGGCTCGGACAACAACGAGAGCGACACGCTCAACCGCGTCCGCGCGCTCGGCATACCCGTAACACTAGGACAGAGAGCCGAGAATATTGAGGGCGCGGAGATGATAGTCTACACCGCCGCTCTTCTCCCCGACAATCCGGAGCTCTGCGCGGCAAAGGCTTCGGGAATCCCGACCTTTGAGCGCAAGGAGATGCTCGGCGCGATAACAAGAATGTTTGACGACTGCATCTGCGTCTGCGGCACTCACGGCAAGACCACGACGACATCGATGCTCACCCAGATATTCATCCAGGCGGGCGAAGATCCGTCGGCTGTTATCGGCGGAAAGCTTCCGCTCACAGGCACAAACGGTCTTGTCGGCAAGAGCGAGCATATGCTCTGCGAGGCGTGCGAATTTGTTGACACTTTCCTTTCGCTCTCGCCCGACGTCTGCGTTCTGCTTAATATAGACGAGGATCACCTCGACTACTTCAAGACGCTCGACAACCTCATCGCTTCGTTCACGAAGTTTGCTTCGATGACCCGCAAAGAGGTCATATATAACGGCGACGACGCAAACACGCTGCGTGCCATCGCGGGGGTCAAGGACAAAAAGTTCATCACTTTCGGCCTCAAAGAAGGCAACGACTTCAGAGCCGACAACATCGTGCTTGAGCACGAGTTTGCAAGTTTTGACATAATCAAATACGGCGAGAATGTCGGCAGAATAAGCCTCGGCATCCCCGGCGAACACAATGTATACAACGCTCTTGCGGCTATTGCCGCGGCGGACAATGCGGGCATACCGATGGATAAGATAATCGCGTGCGCCGAAGCTTTCCACGGCGCGGGCAGACGTTTTGAGATACTCAAGAGAATCAACGGCATAACCATTGCGGACGACTATGCCCACCATCCGAGAGAACTTGAAGCGACACTCACGACCGCTATGGGCATGGGCTTCAACAGAGTCTGGGCAGTGTTTCAGCCGTTCACATATTCGCGCACGGCAATGCTCTTCGACGATTTCTGCCGCGTTCTGAGCATTCCGAACAAAACGGTTCTGACCGAGATAATGGGCTCACGCGAGAGGAACACATATAATATCTACACCTCGCAGCTCGCCGAGAAGATTCCCGGAAGCGTATGGTTCAACACCTTTGAAGAGGTTGCTGACTATGTTGTCAAGAATGTCGAAAAGGGCGATCTTGTGATAACGCTCGGCTGCGGCGACATATATAAAGCCGCCAAGCTGATGATAAAGAAACTCGAAAAGCAGGGATAACATGGGTTCTCCGTTCAAAAGACTCAAGGAAGTATATGCGCGGACATACTCGCTCGACACAGGGCGCGACGCAGATTTTTTTGACTGCGTCAACGACATATATTTTTCGCCAGAGGTGCAGAGTCTGAAAAAATATCCGCAGCACGACAAAATGGACAGACTCCAGCACATAACGAGCGTTGCATATCTGACATTCCGCGTTTGCAGACATTTCGGGCTCGACTACCGCAAGGCGGCAAGAGCCGCGACGATGCACGATCTTTTCTACTATGACTGGCACGAAAACGACTGGAGCCACCGGCCACACGGCTACAGGCACCCGAAGTTCGCCGCCGCGAATGCGAAATTACTCTGCGGCGGACTTGACAGAAAAAGTGAAATGATGATAATCCGGCACATGTGGCCTCTGACGCCGCTGCCGCCGACAAGCCCCGAGGGAATGGTTCTTTCGCTCGCGGACAAATACTGCGCATCGAGAGAGATGAAAATAGCCAAGCAGAACGCGAAAGGCTGATATCCGGCGCAGGCATGAACCGATCAACGAAAGAGAGAGAAGCTTTATGAAAATTTTTATGACGATAGTTACATATGTGCTGTATTTCTTCTTTTACAGTGCAGTCGGCTGGCTCGGCGAATCGATATACTGCTCGGTCGGCGCGCGCAAATGGGTTAATCGCGGATTCTTAAAAGGTCCGATGTGCCCGATATACGGCACGGGTGCGCTCGCGATGGCGATAACCCTGACACCGGTCAAAAATCTCGACATCAGGGTTCCTATGTTCGGTCACGATGTTCTGATAACTCCCCTGCTCGTCTTTATTGCGGGCATGGTAGTCTGCGACATTGTCGAATTCATAACGAGCGTGCTTATGGAAAAGCTCTTCCACGCGAGATGGTGGGACTACTCGAACAAGAAGTTCAACATTCAGGGACGCATCTGCCTCGGGCACACGTTCTACTGGGGCATAGCCTCGCTGCTCTTCCTTTATCTCGTGCACCCGATAGTTGTATATTGTTTCTCACAACTGCTCGATTCGGCCGCGATAGCTATCTTCGCCTGCGTGCTTGCGGTGTTTCTTGTTGACCTCGTGTTCGCCGTATACAGAGCGCTCGACGTTAGAAAGGTCATGGATAAAATCAAGGGATTTTCCGATACTTTGAGCAATTTTGCCGGCACGATAAAGAACGACGTTTCAGACAAAGTTCCGTCGCTTGACGAGACAAAGGCAAAGCTTGAGAGCTTCAGAAGAGACGCAACGGCACAGCTCAGGGATGCATTCCACTTCACTCCCTCGTCTAACAAAACCGATGACGAGAGCACAGAGAAAGAGAGCGGCAGAAGCAAGCTGAAGGTAAAACTCAACCGCCACTTCACAAGCTCTTCAAACCTCCTGCCCTATGCTCAAAAACAGATAAAGAGGCTTGAAGAGATGTATGACGAAATCAGAAGGGCGTTTTATGACGACGATGACGACGACCTTTACTGATAAATAAAATAACAGCCGCAAAAGAGCGTCTCGGTCAAGGGATAAATCCTTTTCCGGGGCGCCGTTTTTGCGGCTTTTTTAAGCTTATGCTATGTGTTAATTTTGAGATTAGGCTTATTTTTCGCCCCGGCTCTTTGCCGCAGCCTTTTTCATCATCGCTTTCTTATAGAGAGCGAGCAGTCCGCTGCAGCCGAGGTTGAGGAAGATACTTCCGAGAAGAAGCGAAAGAAGATATACGGGAAGCTTTTCAACCGCCGCTTTAGCGTTTATAAGCGAGATAATGAAATAGCAGAATCCGACATTGTTGAAGAAAACGGGAAGATAGGGATTAAGCAGAATCAATGCGGCAATGCAAACCGTGAGCGGAATCATTACAGCTGCAAGATGGGGAACTCCGCTTTTCACGAGCAGAACATCAACAGTAACGAGGCCGGCTGCAAGAAGAAGTCCGACGGCTCCGCCTATAAGCGTGTGCCAGAAACGGGCTTTATAGGTAAGCTCCTCCTGCATGAAGAAAATTGTTACGCTGATGAAGAAAGCCCAGTTTGCAATCGGCATATCGTGCCAAGCGCCGTGAACAGCCTGATAGATAAAGTTCCAAAGAATGATCCATGCGAAAACGATAAGCAGGCCTTTCATCTTTCCCTTGGGCGGTTTTGCGAAGAATTTCAAATCGTGTAGTTTTTCCATAAAAGTCTCCTTTATTTTGGTTTTTCCAACGCAGTGTTGCCCGTGTATGGTATCATAGCACCCTACGCCCGTCAACATTTCTAAAACACATTTTATAATGCTAAATGTTTTGTTAGATATATAATATAACCGTTGATAACCGGTGATTTTAACGCATTATATATTTTAGGCAAATTGCAATATGCATCACAAGCTCGCCCTGATAAATCAAATATGATTTTATATAGCAAAAGGCCGCCGCAAACCGAAGCTTGCGGCGGCAACTCTGTTAATTTGATTATTTGTCCCAATTGAATCTGACGACTGCGCCGTCGACCCAATAGTTCTGACCGAGGACATAGCCGTTATCCTCAAGTCCGCCGGCGAAAGCCTTTGCCATCTCTTCGCTCTTGCAGGTGATGGATGCTCTCATCTCGAAATCGGAAGCCGAAGTAGCGGTCAGCGGAGCAAAGCCCGTAAGCCACCAGTGGCTCTCGTCCTCGCGGTGGAAGAAGAGTTCACCCTTCTTATAGAGGTCGAAAGACATCTTCAGGCAATCCTCATCAGATGCGCAGGCATAGAACTCAACGGGATTCTTGGGAGACTTGGTGTAAACGCCGATCTCCGCACCGCTGGTGATGCCGTACTGACCCTTCCAGACCTGAATCATCCAATTCTTGCCCTCGTAATCGAACTTGTAACGCTGGGTGTTGTAGAACATCATGGTCGCCGGAGCGCACTTGTCGTATATCTCGCAGAAACCGAAATATCTCTGCCAGGGATACTTGGGGTTATAGAATATACCCTGCTTCGAATCGAAATCGAAGCCGATATAGAGAAGTCCGTGTCCGTCAACGCCGTAAAGGAGTCCGGTGTTCGGGTCATAAGCAATACCCGCGCCGATATCCTTTATCTCAGCCGCCTCTGCGGGCAGCTCTTCCTTCGGGATGAAGACTACTTCGCCGTCGCTGACGGTGATGTTCTCATCCTTGATTTTCTTCTCGGCGATCTCGGTGAGTGTTTTTGTATCCTCCTCCGAGAGAACCTTGACATTGTTCGCGGTGTCCGCGACATCGCTGGGAGCTATCGACTCCGTCACCGGCTTCATCGAGGTCATTCCCGATGCGTCAGACCCATCTGCACTCTGGGTGACTTTGACAACAGTCGTTTTGTTCTCAGGCTTTGCGTCCATGACCTGGCGGGTCACGCCTGCCTCAACACTGTCCGCAGCGTCGGAAGTGCCGAGCTTGACAGCGGTAAAAGCGAACGCCTGAACCGCGAGAACAAGGGCGAGCACAGCCGCAAGAACCGCAATACTCTTCTTTCCTGATCTCATAAAAACTTGCCTCCGTTTCTTTTTTCGTGCTGGCACAAGTGTTATTATTACACATTCAGAAACAAAAGTCAACGATTTGTTTAGAATTTGTTTAAAAATATTTTTGTATATATAATTTTACGCAAACAATATACACCTGTGCATGACTACAAAAAATAGTATTATACAAACGGAGGCAATTTTATTCCGAAAATTTACAATTTTTTTGCCGACTACATACTTCTAAGCGCGTCGATGGGTTGCATCTTTGCGGCTCTGCGTGCGGGATATATTCCGAAGAACACGCCTATTGCGGTAGAGAATCCAACTGCGATAACTATAGTCGAGAATTTCATCTCAATCGGTATATTCATATAGCTCGCCACGGCGAACGCGCCGACAGATCCCAATATAAGCCCTATCAATCCGCCAAGCAGGCACAATATGACCGACTCGGTCAGGAATTGGAACAGTATTGTGGAGGTCTTTGCGCCGAGCGCTTTTCTGATACCGATTTCGCGCGTTCGTTCCGTTACGGTGACGAGCATTATATTCATAACGCCGATACCGCCGACGAGCAGCGATATCGCGCTGACCGCCGCGATGAAGGTTGTGAACACGTTGATAACAGTATCAAGAAGGTCGATATAAGTTGCCATATTTATGAGCGAATAGGCGTTCTTGCCGAAATTGCCGTGGCGGGTATAGAGCAGGTTCATTGCAGCGCTGCCCGCGGCGTCAAGCTCGGAATCGGATTTCGCCATGATATAGCACATCTCGTATCTGCCCGCCGAGTTGCCGTTGAGGGCATCTGCGAGGGTTGCTGGGATTATTATGCTGCAGCCTGTCTGCGCATCGCTCATATAAGACGACATTGTCTCAGACATATTCGAGCTTGAGCTCGAGAGCATAGATGCATCTATTATACCGATGACTTTTATCTGCACCGTCTGGTCGCTGACTGTGAAGCTCAGCTTCTCCCCCACCGGATCGGAATAACCGAACAGGAGCTTTGCGCTGATAGAATCAAGCACGGCGACGCGCGCGCCGGACTCATATTCCTCCTCCGTGAAGAAGCGTCCGCTGAGCATTCCGGCGGACATCATATTGCCGAGATCGGAGTTGCCGGCTATCGCGAGTCCGAGGCTCTCGTTATGCTTAGTAGTGACATTGCCGACGGACATCGTGACCTGTGAGACATATGCGACGCTGTCAAGATTCTTGATAGCTTTTATATCCTCTGCGGTTATATAATCGGAGGCGTTGGTCTCCTTGCTGTTGATTGAGATATTGATAACGCTCGAACCCATATTTTTTATCATGCCGACGATATAATCGCGGCCGCCGTTGCCGAGCGTTATAATAGCGATAACCGCCGCGACGCCGATGATTATACCTAGCATAGTCAGGAGCGAGCGCATGAGATTCGTCTTTATCGAAAATATCGCTATTCTGATGTTTTCTTTTATATTCATCCCTGACCTCCGGCAATTATTTCGACGTTACCACTTTTACCTTATCGCCGTCGGCAAGAGTTGTTCCTGTCGGCACGGAGGTTATGACTATATCTCCCTCGTTGCATCCGGAAACTATTTCATATCTAGTGTCATCGGAGATACCGAGCTCGACCTTTGAGAAGGTTATTCTCTTCGTCTTCGGATTGTAGATATACACATATGTTCCGGTGCTGTCGTTCTTGACAGCCTCGCTGGGCACGACAAGGACATTGTTCTTTGAATCGACGTCAATTGATATATCGACATCGAGACCGATTATAACGCTCGAAGTGGGATTATCTATAGTCACTTTTGCATCGACGCCGTTCGCGGAGCCCGAGCCGATGAGAGAAGAGATATCGACTCCGCTCGACTGCGTGGCGACGGGGCTTATATAAGTAACTACGCCGTCAACAACTGTGTCGTCTGCCGCAGTGATGCGGCACGGCATATCGAGGCTGACTTTGAAGATATCCGCCTTTCCGAGGACGAAATCGACCACAAACGGATAATATTCAACGGTTATGCCGCTCTGTGTCTGACCGAGAAGAGCGTTGACGATATCGGCGACATTTGTGTTGCCGCTCGCGAGGTCGATTATCGAAGAGATATCAATATTCGCGCTCGCCGCCGAACGGCAGGTCTCGCCGGGAGTTATATTGACCTCGCTGACGATGCCGTCATATTCGGCTATCCAGCCCTTTTTGAGCGAAGATATAGAGGCTGTGAGTGAATCAAGCTCTTTCTTAGAAGCTTCCATAATCGTCTTATATGTGCTCTGGGTTATCGTGCCGGACTGAGCTTCGAGAGTGACTTTTTTGAGCTCGAGCTGCATTTTTTCCATCTGAAGCTCGGAGACGCCGGAGCCGAAGATATTGGAATTGCCGCTGTTGAGCAGCTCGTCGAGCTTCTTGAGCGCAGCGTTTATATCGTCCATGCCGAGAGCCTTGGAGACAAGCTCCCAGAACTTATTTGACGCATCGCTGTCAGTCTTGTTCTGGTCATTTTTATTCTGATTGTTGTTCTTGTTCTGCTCCTGTTCCTGCTTTTCGAGCTCTTTGTTTATCTCGGCAAGGCGAGCATTTATCTCTTTGAGCTGAGCAGACGAACTCACGGCGGTATTCTTCGCGTTGTTATAGTTTTCAACGGCGGTCAGATACGCCTGCTGCTTCTCCGCAAGGACGGAGTTGAGCGACGATGTGTCAAACGTTGCAAGCACATCACCCTTTTTGACATACTCGCCGACCTTGACGTTGACAGTCAGGACTTTTGTGCCGTCTATCGGGACAAAGTTCCCCTTCTGCGATGACGAGACCTTGCCGGACATATCAAGTGTCTGGGTTATCGAACCCTTTGTCACCTTTGCGGTCGAGACCTGCGGCAGCGGCTCGGGTTTGAAGAACATATACAGCACGCCCGCGATAATCGCGGCGCACAGGATCACAAGGATCGACACGAGCACTTTCTTTTTTGTTGACCACTTCTTTGTTTCCATGCGTATCCTCCGTCTCAAAGTTTTGAAAAAGCGCAAAGCGCATACATATAATAAAGAAATTGTACAGGCAAAATATAGACCTGTTGCTGTATAAATTGTGAATATTTTTTGAATTTTAATCAGTATAAACTTTTTTTGATATTTTTTCAAGAACCCCGTAGGCGTTTCAGTCTGATAAAAGCAAGTTTTACATATAGATATATAACGCCCGGAATGCGTATACCGTTTCTTGGTGAAAATCACAGCGACATCGGAGGAACGAAAATGAAAAGGATCGCAGCAATTCTGCTCGCCGTTCTCGCTCTACTGCTCGGTGCGTGCTCGGTGCAGAGATATTCCGACGCGGCGATGTTCTGCAGGCGGTTCAACAGAGAATATAAAGAATCACTGCTCGATATTGAAACGGCGACGGTCACAGAGACGGACGGATGCACCGTGTTTAGTCTGACACCGGACGAAAACATTCTGATATCTCTGTATACGGACAGCGACGGAGTGCGAATAAAACGAATAAGCATAACGGCGCACGGAAATGTCGAGGAGATGCAAAACGGACTTTTCGCGCGTTTTCTGGCATTCTGCAAATGCGCAGTCCCCGCCTATTCAAACGGCGAGGACACATATGAAGATATTTCGGCGAAGCTCAACATACCGAACGAAAATGAATATGCAACCGCGATAACGCAGTATGCACAGGGCGAAGCGGTGAGATACGCTTACTCCGCCGATGTCGCAGGTGCATTTTTTTGCATGGAAAACAAAAGTCTGTGCCGCACGGACGAAGAGCACCTGACTCTCCGCGACGACGGCACAGACCTCAAAAGCTGACTTGCGGTCTTATTCTTTTATTATCTTATATGCAATATCCGGCGTGTCGCTGATTATTGCATCGGCTCCGATATCGTTGAGACGCTCTATCTCTTCGGGGTCATTTATCGTCCAATACTGCACGGCGATATTATAACGGTGAGCGTAATCTACTATTTTCTTCGTTCCGAGACGGACGACACGGTACTGATTGGCGGGAATCTGGAGCGCGCTGTATTTAATCGAATCCTCATCGAGGTTGAGATTGAGAAGCGCCGCGCCGTAGAACTTGAGCACTTCGGATACACCCGCGGAACGGAGCATATCGGGGTGCTTTTCATCGACATATTCGGTAACCTCGCCCTTGAAGGTGCCGAAGATAACGCGGTCGAGAAGTCCGCGCTCCTTGAGCACATCATAGAGAATATCAACGCCGCGCATACCGTTCTCGCCGCCGTCTTTTATCTCAATAATATAGCTGTATTTGCCGTGGGATTCGAGCTTGTCGAGCACATCCTCGAGCAGCACCGCGCGCAGATCATCGGGGATTTTATCGCCGCGCAGGCCTCTGTAGGGATAGCTGCCGTCCTCCGCCTGGAAGTTTTCACCGAAGTTTAGCTCGCGCAGCTCGGCATATGTATGGTCAATGGGCTTGACATCCTCATAGCCGAAATATTCGACTGCGTTGGTGGTTCTGTCAAGCGTATCGTCGTGCAGGAGGATAAGCTTGTTATCCTTTGTGATATGCAGATCAAATTCAAAGATATCTGTATTGAAATCCTTGCTGTTCATGCATGACTCGAACGCGAGCATCGTGTTTTCGGGCATGATTCCGCCGCCCGAGCGATGTGCGGAAACGAGCGCGGCATCAGCAGTGATATAAGGATTGATCTCGCCGCTGTAAGTCGTTGCCGCAGGCGTCCACGCCATGAGCGCGGCATACACGCCGACAAAGACGACTACAACAGCTAAAATAATACCAATAACTTTTAGCGCGGTTTTCTTTCCACTCTTCTTTTTCTTTGACATTTCAGTTCTCCTTTTTGGCAAAAGCAATGCCTGTTGTGATTGTGTATAAAAACATACCACAACAGGCAGAAAAATGCAATGAATTTTACATAATTTGTCTATTTGTTTTCTTCTTTCATGCTTTTGTACTTCTCGCGGGTAGCAAGTCCGCCGCGGATATGGCGCTGAGCCTTGTTTATATCGAGTATCTCGCGCACCTCGCTGTAAAGCTGGGGATTAAGGCTGCGGAGCCTGCGCGCGACATCCATATGTACGGTCGACTTTGAAACTCCGAACTGTTTTGCCGCCGCCCTGACAGTTGTCTTGTTCTCAACTATATACTCAGCAAGCTCAACGGCTCTCTCCTCTACTATTCCTTTCAAAACGAACCCTCCCGTTTTTCAATGTCGCTAATAGATATGCAAAACGGGAGGGCTTTATTCACTTATTGCAGGGCTTGTTTTAAAGAATAAGTACAAAAGTGCCGGCGGTTATCAGCGCGCCGCCGAGAACGGTAGTCCAGGTCACCTTTTCGTGCAGAATAACAAACGCAAGCACGATACTTATAACGACGCTGAATTTGTCTATCGGCACGACCTTTGACGCCTCGCCGAGCTGGAGGGCATGATAATAGAACAGCCACGAAAGCCCTGTTGCAACGCCGGAGAGGATAAGAAAAATCCAGCTGCGTGTGCCGATGCTGCTGATTCCGTGATGTGCGCCTGTGGCGAAGACTATACCCCAAGCGAGAACGAGCACGACGGCGGTTCTTATTGCCGTGGCAAGATTGGAATTAACTCCTTCTATGCCTATTTTGGCGAGAATCGATGTCAGCGCGGCGAATACTGCCGAAAGCAGCGCGAAAGTTACCCACATAAATGCTCCTCCTTTTTTCCCGGACTTTTTTTCCAAGGCATATCACCTCTTTGCAGCCGTCAAAAGGCGGTCACCGTATTTTATTTATATTCTCGTGTCGAGAAGATCCGTGTATTTTTCCTTGAATTCGATAAAAGTGCCGTCCTCAAGGCTTTGGCGTATCTTCTCCATGAGGGTATTGTAGAACCAGAGATTGTGCATGACGCAAAGGCGCATGCCAAGCATTTCGCCAGACTTGAACAGATGTCTGATATAAGCTCTCGAATGTCTGCGGCAGGTCGGGCATGAACACTCGGGATCGATCGGGCGCAGGTCGCGCTCATACTTTGCGTTATTGAGATTGATTATACCGCCCATGGTGAAAAGATGTCCGTGGCGGGCATTGCGACTGGGCATAACGCAATCGAAAAGGTCGACACCGCGAGAAACACCCTCGAGGATATTTCCGGGAGTTCCGACTCCCATGAGATAGCGCGGCTTATCGGCGGGCATATACGGCTCAACTGCCGAAATTATGCGATACATATCCTCTTTCGGCTCGCCGACGGCAAGTCCGCCTATGGCGTAGCCGTCGAGATTGAGAGCGGCTATACGCTTCATATGCTCTATGCGCAGGTCATCGAAAGTGCATCCCTGATTTATGCCGAAGAGCAGCTGATTTTTATTTATCGTATCGGGCAGAGAATTGAGGCGATCCATCTCCGCCTTGCAGCGCTCAAGCCAACGCGCCGTGCGTGCGCAGGACTGCTCGGAATATTCATATTTTGCGGGATTCTCGACGCACTCGTCAAATGCCATAGCGATAGTCGAGCCGAGGTTCGACTGGATTCTCATGCTCTCCTCGGGACCCATAAAAATCTTGCGTCCGTCGATATGCGAGGAGAAATAGACACCCTCCTCTTTTATCTTGCGAAGCTTTGCGAGCGAAAAGACCTGGAATCCGCCGCTGTCCGTGAGTATGGGTCCGTCCCATCCCGTAAACTTGTGCAGTCCGCCGAACTCCTTTACAAGCTCGTCGCCCGGGCGCAGATGCAGATGATATGTGTTGCAAAGCTGAACCTGACAGTGGATATCCTTGAGGTCATATGCCGAGACGGCGCCTTTAATCGCGCCGCAGGTTGCGACATTCATAAAAGCCGGAGTCTGCACGGTTCCGTGGACGGTTTCGAACACGCCGCGGCGGGCTATTCCCTCTTTTTTTATAACGGTAAACTTCATCTTTTTTCCTTTCGGTTGAGTTATTCGATAAGCATGGCGTCGCCAAAACTGAAAAATCTATATTTTTCCCGAACCGCAATTTTGTACGCATTCATCGTGTTTTCATATCCGCAGAAGGCGGAGACGAGCATTATAAGCGTGCTCTCGGGGAGATGGAAATTAGTTATGAGCGCGTCGATGCACTTATACTGATATCCGGGATAGATGAATATATCCGTCCAGTCATCGTCGGCACGTATCTCGCCGCATTTAGTCGCGACGCTTTCGAGCGTGCGGCAGCAGGTAGTTCCCACGGCAAAAACGCGTCCGCCGTTTTTCTTCGTATCGTTTATGAGTTTCGCTGTAGCCTCCGGCAGCATATAATGCTCGGAGTGCATATGGTGATCCTCGACATTCTCCGCCTTGACGGGTCGGAATGTTCCGAGACCGACATGGAGGGTGACGAATCCGACGCCGACACCCTTTTCGCGCAGGGAATCAAGGAGTTCAGGAGTGAAATGCAGACCGGCGGTCGGTGCGGCGGCGCTGCCGCGCTCGCGGGCATAGACAGTCTGGTATCTGTCGTTATTTTCGAGCTTCTCGGTTATATAATGCGGCAGAGGCATCTCGCCTATCTTATCAAGTAGCTCAAAGAATACGCCGTCATATGTGAACTTAGCAAGGCGGTTGCCGTCCGGCAGAACGTCAACAATCTCGGCAAAGAGCATATCATGGAAGGTGAACCTATGACCCTTGCGTGCCTTTTTACCGGGACCTGTGATAACCTCCCAGATGTCGTCGCCCTTGTTGTTGAGAAGAAGGAACTCGACCACAGAGCCTGTGTCTACCCTTGTGCCGTAAAGGCGCGCGGGAAGAACCTTGGTGTCGTTGAGAATAAGGCAGTCGCCGGGCTCGATATACTGCGCGATATTATGAAAAATATCGTGCTTGACGGCACCCGTTTTTTTGTCGAGCACCATGAGTCTCGAACTGTCGCGCGGCTCGGCGGGATGCTGTGCAATGAGTTCCTGCGGCAGGTCGTAAAAGAAATCGCTTTTTTTCATTATTTTTCCTCAGCTTTCGTGTCCTGAGACTAAAAAAGTATTTGACTTGCAATATCCGTTGGTGGTATTATTTTAATGTTATATCCTGACGGAGCTTCTTTTCAAGGTCACACACTATTATATTGCAAAATCTCTGTCAATACAACAATTTTTTCACTCAAAAACGTTTTTCGGAGGAACTTTATCATGAAGCATTTCAAAGTAGGTATCATAGGCGCAACAGGTATGGTCGGTCAGAGGTTCGCCACCCTGCTTGAGGATCACCCCTGGTTCGAGGTCTGCGCGCTCGCCGCGAGCTCGCGCTCCGCAGGCAAGACATACGAAGAGGCTCTCGGAACCAAATGGTGCATGAAAAAGCCCATTCCCGAAAAGTTCAGGAACATGATAATCATGGACGCGGAGAAAGATGTTGAAAAAATCGCATCGATGGTCGACTTCGTCTTCTGCGCGGTCAACATGAACAAGGATGAAATAAAGGCGCTCGAGCTCAAATATGCAAAAGCCGAATGCCCCGTTGTTTCAAACAACAGCGCAAACCGCTTCACTCCCGATGTTCCGATGATAATCCCCGAGCTCAACCCCGATCACGCTGACATAATCAAGGCGCAGAGGGAGAGGCTCGGCACAAAGCGCGGATTCATCTCCGTCAAATCCAACTGCTCACTTCAGAGCTACGTTCCGGCGCTGTTCCCGCTTTCCGAGTTCGGAGTCAAGGATGTTCTCGTCTGCACATATCAGGCAATCTCCGGCGCGGGTAAGACATTTGAGACATGGCCCGAGATGATAGATAACGTCATCCCTTACATCGGCGGCGAGGAAGAGAAGTCTGAGAGAGAGCCGCTCAAGATATGGGGCAAGATAGAGGGCGGCGAGATAGTTCCCGCGAAGAGCCCGAACTTCACCGCGCAGTGCCTGCGCGTTCCCGTATCGGACGGCCACATGGCTGCGGTATTCGTAAGATTCGAAAACAAGCCCACAAAAGAACAGATACTTAAAATCTGGAAGGATTTCAAGGGATATCCTCAGCAAGTCGGGCTGCCCAGCGCGCCCAAGCAGTTCCTCAACTACTTTGAAGAGGACAATATGCCTCAGACTCGCCTCAACAGAGAGCTCGAGGGCGGCATGGCGATTTCGGTCGGCCGTCTGCGCGAAGATACCCAGTATGATTACAAATTTGTCTGCCTTTCACACAATACGCTCAGAGGCGCCGCCGGCGGAGCCGTGCTCATGGCGGAGCTGCTTTGCGAAAAGGGATATATGGACAGATAACATAAAAGCCGCCCGGCTGTCTGTCCGGGCGGTTTCCGTTTTTTAGGAGGCCGGCTTTATGAAGAAAGCTGTTTTCACAGGAGCGGCGGTCGCACTCGTCTCGCCGTTTCATAAAGACGGAAGTATAAACTACGGAAAGTTAGAAGAGCTTATAGATTATCAAATCGAAAACTCCACGGATGCCATAGTTGTATGTGCAACGACCGGAGAGAGCCCGACATTGAGCTACGAAGAGCACGAGCAAATCGTGCGCCGCTGTGTTGAACATGTTGCCGGAAGAGTTCCCGTCATTGCGGGAACGGGCAGCAACGACACAAAAAATGCGCTAAAGCTTTCAAACGACGCGGAAAGAGCCGGAGCCGACGGTCTGCTTATGGTCACGCCGTACTACAACAAGACATCGCAGGCAGGACTGATAGAGCATTTCAATTTCATTGCGGACAGGGTCAGCACACCGATAATCCTCTACAATGTGCCAAGCCGCACGGGGCTGAACATAAAACCCGAGACCTATTATGAACTTTCGAAGCATAAGAATATAGTGGCGGCAAAGGAAGCAAACGGCGACATTTCCGCGCTCGCGCAGACTGTAAAGCTCTGCGGCGACGAACTGACGATATACAGCGGAAACGATGACCAGATAACGGCGTTCATGTCGCTCGGCGCAAAGGGAGTTATCTCAGTGCTCTCAAATATCGCGCCGAGTGCGGTACACGACATGGTCAAAATGTATCTTGATGGCGACACCGCCGCGAGCACCGAGCTTCAATTAAAATATCTCGACCTTTGCAGCAGCCTGTTTTCCGATGTGAATCCCATACCCGTAAAAGAAGCGATGAACATGATGGGCATGGAAGTCGGCTCATGCAGGCTGCCGCTGGCGCAGATACAGCCGCAGGCGAAGGAGAAGCTCAGGAGAAGCCTCTCCGCTCTCGGAATGATATAAGCTCGAAAGGAACGGCACATGAGTGCCGTAAGGCGAAATAATGCTGAATATTATGCTCAGCGGATGCTGCGGAAGCATGGGCAGAGCCGTCACCGCTTTTGCCGGCAACCGCGACGATATTAAAATAACAGCGGGAATAGACCGCGAGGGGCGCGAATGCAAATTTCCGACATTTGTTTCGCCTTTCAGCTTCAACGGAAAGGTCGATGTTATAATCGACTTTTCATCCCCTGCCGCCCTGCCGGGTCTGCTCGAATATGCAGTCAGCGCAAAAACTCCGACAGTCATTGCGACAACGGGTTTGAACGAGGCGCACACAGCGCTTATCTATAAAGCGGCAAAAGAGATACCGATATTTTTCAGCGCGAACATGTCGCTAGGAATAAATCTGCTCTGCGAGCTTGCGAAAACTGCAGCGAGAGTGCTGGGCGGCACATATGACATAGAGATAGTTGAGACTCACCACGCGCAAAAAACAGATGCGCCGAGCGGAACGGCACTGATGCTCGCGGACGCGATATCATCGGAGCTTGAGCGCAAGCCGTACTACGAATATGACCGCCATTTGCGGCGCACAAAACGACCGCACGATGAAATAGGCATACACTCGATACGCGGCGGAACGGCAGTCGGCGAGCACGAGATTATATTTGCAGGCTACAACGAGACGATAAAGCTCAGCCACTGCGCGCAGAGTAAAGAGTTATTCGCAGCGGGAGCCGTGAACGCCGCGAAATTCATACAAAACAAAGAACCGGGACTCTACGGCATGAGCGACATGATAGACAGAAAGGATGCGAAGAAGTGAAGATAATCGAATCGATAAGAGTGAGCGAAAACGCGACTCTTTTTTCGCTCAGTGACTCCCCCGCCGACATAAGCTTCATTGCGGGCATCTTCGAAAAAATTGCCGAAGCGGGAATAGACGTTGACATGATCTCGCAGTTTCTGCCGAACAGTTCTCATGCGGGGCTTTCGTTTACGGTCAGCGACGACGATTTCGGCGGCGTGCTCGAGATAGCGACTCAGCTCAGAGCCGAAAACAAAAAGATAAAAATAAGCGTCAGCTCCGGTAACTGCAAGATATCCGTAAGCGGAGCTGAAATGGAGGGACGTCCGGGCGTTGCGGCGCGGGTATTCAAAGCCGCCGCAGATGCGGGGTGCGACATAAGAATGATAAACACATCGGAGACCGAGATATCTCTGCTCGTTGTCAAAGCCGATGTTGACGCGACGGTTGCGGCAATAAAAAAAGAGTTTGAATAAAAATAACAAGCATAGAAAAAAGCTGCATCTTACGATGCAGCTTTTTAAAATTCAAATCACACGCTCAAGAGTCCTGCGTCGAGCACGAACTGAGAGCCGGTCACATAGCGCGCCTTATCGCTTGCGATATAGAGAACCATATTCGCGACATCCTCGGGCTCGATCCACGGCACGGGCAGAAGGTTGCCTGCGGAACGCTCGGCAATTTCAAGCGGAGTCGAATGCTCGAGAGCCGCAAGACCGTCGTTCATGGGAGTGTTAACTCCCGTCGGGTGGATGCTGACAACGCGGATATTATAGGGTGCAAGCTCGATAGCCCACGCTTTTGTCAGACCCGTGAGTCCCCATTTCGAAGCGGTATAGTGCGAAAGCCTGTTGCCGCCGCGCAGACCCATGACGGACGAGTTATTGATGATAACGCCGCTCTTTGCCTCCATCATGTGGGGAACGACTCTGCGGGTAACTATAAACGGACCTTTGAGGTTGATATCTATCATCACGTCCCACTCTTCGTCGGTCATCTTGTCGACCGCAGCATAGGCGCAGATACCTGCGTTATTGAAAAGTATATCTATCTTGCCGAACTCGGCGATAGCTCTGTCAACGGCATCGGTGACGGATTTGTCGTCTCTGACATCGCCGGCAGCGATAAGGCATCTTCTACCGAGGGCTTCCACTTCCTCTTTCAGGCTCTTGAGCTCGTCGCTCGTGCCGAACGAGTATGCGGGATATTCAATCTTCTTCGCCACATCAAATGCAACGATATCGGCACCCTCTTTGGCGAGAGCGAGAGCGGTGGCTCTGCCCTGACCGTGTGCTGCGCCGGTTATAAACGCAACTTTGTTTTCAAAATCAGACATTACGGGTATCTCCATCTTTGCGATATTTGTAGAGCACTTCGTCGAGCGGAACTTTTGCAACGGTATTGAACAGATTCGTTGCGTACATTATACCTGCAAAAGCGATGAGAAGAACTATCTCTTCAGTTGAAAAACGCTCGGAAAGCTTATTGTATATCTCGTCGGGTATGTTGTGCGGATCTTTGCAGATAGCGCCGCCGAAATCGACGAGCAGCTTTTCGGTATCCGACAGATGCGGATTGTCCGGATCGTCGCCGGAGTCAATAAGTATTTTTCTGAAAAAGATCGAACATATCAGGCACTCGTTGCCCTCGGATATAGCGTGGGAAAACAGCGATATTGCACGGTCGCCGATGACCGGCACGAGCTGATCATAGAGCGTGTACCACTCCATATACGCTTTGAATGCAGGGATATTGTGAAGCAGAGTACGCTTCATATTGGTGATGCGTCCGTGCTTTGCTATCTGATCTTCGTACTCCCTCTTGACCTCTTCCGATGAACTTTCATACTCTGTCATAGGTAAAAAGCTCATGAAATTTTCCTCCTTTAAACCATTAAAGCTTTTATTCAAGCAAAAGCCGGCACAATGATGTGCCGGCTTTTTGTTATGCTGTTTTTTCTGTCTGCACAGATGCAGACTTTTTCTTAGGGCGACGGAGATTTTTCTCCGCCTTTCCCGTGAGCCTTATCTCCTCGGGGTCGTCCTTTATCTTATCCATAATGACAAACAGCAGCGTCATCATCAGAAGATACGGAACGGGGCTGAACAAGCCCGGATTGACAAGTGACATCAGCTGCATGCCGATATATGCGATAAAAATAAACTTGTTTGTCAGAGTGTTGCGGCGCGCAAAATAGACAATACGCGCGACGAATATATATCCGTAAGCCGCGATGCCGACTATGCCAAAGCTGCCGATAACCTGGAACGGCGAGGAATGATACCAACACAGGGCGCCTTTTGCGGAATGATGGACATCCCTGTTGCCGAAATATCCGAGTCCCCTACCGAAGACGGGATTTGAAAGGAAATCCTCAACGGCGCGGTGCATGAGCCTGACTCTTATCTCGTTATCGTCTATCTGGAGAAGTCTCAGGAGCATATCGCGGAAGAAATAGATGAGATCCCAGAAGAACACGAAGAACATCACAATACCGACAGAGATTATAATGATATTATGTACCCTGTGGCGTTTGTCGAGGCAGAGAAGTGCTATCATGCACATCATGACTTCCGCAGTACCGACTATTGCACCGCCGCGCGAGCCGGTTATCATCATACAGCCGTAGAACAACATACCGACCCAGAACCAGCCGTGATTGCCCTTTATCGAACGCAGGAATGCAAACGGCAGGGCGAAAATAAGAAAAGTTGAGGCGTTGTTGCGCCACTGGAAAGCGAGAAGCCCGTGAGTCGAGAGCACCTTATCGAGATGCTCACCGTAATATTCGAGGATCATGAAGCAGCAGAACAGCCCCATGATTATCATTATTTTTGATATCTTATCAGGCAGAGAATAGTTTTCCCTCAGGCGAATGTGCGAGTTCATGAGATTATAGAACAGCAACATACCGAAGCCGAGACCGAGAGTGAAGAATATCGGCATCAGGCTGAAATATTCTTTGGCGGTTATCTTGCCGAGACCGCCGAGGGTAACTGCGACGGAGACTGCAAGCATCGGCCAGAACAGCTCGCCGTGAGGCAGTTTGCGCTGATAATAATTGAAATGGAAGATTATAGCCGCCGCTGCCGGGACGGCAAGCCAGACCATTTTGATGAACTCATCGTAAGAATTGTTGCACTTTATAAGGCAGAGGCAGAGCAAAAGAAACGGTTCAAGCGCAATTATAACATCCTCGCAGAAAACAAGTATGGCGCAAATGATCGCTGCAAAGATAAGAAGCCCTATAGCCTCTACACGCAAGACGGTGATAAAACAGGCTATAAGGAAGCAAACCCACATGAACCAATCAGTGGAAAGATAGTGTTCTATGCTTTTTCTGACGCTTTCAAATTTCGCGTTTTTTGTCAAGTTCATGCTCCTCGTTGACTCTCCGATCGTCTGAAATATTTTCACAATACATCAAACGAGCCGGCTGTCAAAAATACTGCCGAAATCCGCAGGTACAGTCCCCATGTTTAGCAGTTTATTTTATCACAAATTCATCAAAAAATCAAGAAATAACAATTAATCGAGCTGCATTATTTCCTCCGCCAAGGCACTTGCCGCGTCAAATAATTCTTGGCGGCAGGAAAGCTGCAATTCGTCCATACTGTGAGTTCCGTCAGACGACACAAAGAGTTTCTCTATTCCGAGCGCGGCAGGGTCGGCATCGTTTGACGCACACCCGCATACGGCGTAAACTTTTGCCCCCTCTTTGGCAGCTCTTCTGCAGACTCCGCTCATCACTTTTCCGTTGACGCTTTGAGAATCAAATCTCCCCTCGCCCGTTATAACTATATCGGCATTTGCGGCAAGTTTGTCAAATCCGGATTCGTCCAAAACTATATCTATGCCGCTTCTGAGCTCGGCATTCAGAAAAGCTGACGCGCCCGCGCCGAGACCGCCTGCGGCACCTGCGCCGGGAAGATTTTCAGAATTGAAGTTGAGGTCTCTTTTGAGTATATCGGCCATATGGTGCAGCCCTCGGTCTAGCAATCCGACCTGCTCTGCATTCGCGCCCTTTTGCGGCGCAAAAACATAAGCTGCACCGTCAACACCAAAAAGCGGATTTGTGACATCGCACGCGGCGACTACGGGAATATCAACCGGCTTTTCGGGCGGGATAATATGTTCGACATCTATCAGCGTTCCACCGACAGGAACAAATGAATTATTATTTTTATCGAGAAAACGAAAGTCGAGCTCCGACGCCATACCCGCGCCGCAGTCGTTGGTTGCGCTGCCGCCGAGACCCAAAACAATACGCTTCGCGCCGCGATTTACGGCATCGCGTATAAGCATACCGACGCCCGCAGTAGTCGTAACGGTCGGGTCGGCTCTGTCGCCCGCGAGCGGAAGTCCGGCACACGAGGCAGTTTCAATGACTGCTACGCCGTTTTCGAGCATATAATACTCCGCGCGCATGGGCGAGTTGAACGGGTCTTTTGCATCGGCAGATATCCATTCTCCCTCGTTTGAATTTGCAAAACTCGAACAAAGCCCCTCGCCGCCATCGGCAGCGGGGAGCTTTATAACATTGCAGTCCGGTATTCTGTTTCTGAGCGCCGACTCTATAATATCACAGACCTCCGAAGAAGTCAGCGTGCCTTTGAAAGAATCGGGAGACAGCAGAATATTCATATCATCAGTCTTTTGTAAGCATTCTTATGTATCTCTTGAAGAAAGACACACCTTCGTCGAGAACCGCAACGGGGCAGCGCTCATCGGTAGCATGGGTGCAGAGAAGGAGCTTCGTGCGCACATGGAACGGAGCAAAACGATAAATATTATCGCATATAGGCTCATAGAAGCAGGCATCGGTACCGCCCATAACAAGATAGGGCGCAACGATAACCTCAGGATCGGCTCTGACGCAGATCTCCTCAATGACCTTGAAAGCTCTGGAATCGGTCGAAGAGAACTTGGACGCCTCTTTATGCTTGAGGCACTTTATCTCAACATCCTTATTCTTTATGACCTTGCGCAGATGCTTCTCGACATCTTCTGTGGTTGTGCCGGGCATCATTCTGAAGTTTGCCGTAACAGATGCTTCCTGCGGAAGAACGTTGGCGACAGGGCTGCCCTCGGCCATGGTGACGCCGGTAGTGGTTCTTATGAGCGAAGCCGTCGGCGGAATCTGCTCCATGATAAACTTCGCAAGGGGCTTAAGCAGCCAGAGGTTGCAGGCGACGACTCTGACGGGATATGTGGTTCTTCTGCCGAGATTGGAGAAGAGTTTGAGAACAAACGGCTCGAGTTTTGACTTGAACTGATGGTTTTCAACGTCTTTGACGACATCCGCTATTTTGCCTATGGCGCTGTGCTTCGGAGGCTGAGAAGAATGTCCGCCCTTAGCTCTGACGCTCATAGAGAAATCGGCATAGCCCTTCTCCGCGATGCCTACGCCCGCAAGATTGCCCTTGAGAACATGCTTGACGTTGACGGGCAGTATGGCTCCGCCCTCATCTATGACGCTGTCGAGGTGAATACCGCGTGACTTGAGGGTTTCCATGATAGCCTTTGCGCCGGCATCCTTTGCAGCGACGACTTCCTCATCGTGACCGAAGCAGAGATAGACATCTCTCTCGGGTTCATATCCCTCTTCAAGAAGAGTCTCAACGGCTTCCATGACGCAGATAAGGTGGTTCTTCATATCAAGAGCGCCTCTGCCCCAGATGAACTCGCCGTCGTTATAGCCGCTGAACGGCTCATGAGTCCAATCACCCTCGGTGCCGGGCTCAATCGGGACGACATCCTGATGCGAAAGCAGAGCTATAGGCTCAAGATCGGGATTCTTGCCCTTCCAGCGATAGAGCAGGCTCGCCTCGGCGATATCCTCGCGCTCGAGAGTCTTATGCAGCAGAGGATACGACTCCTCAAGGAATTTGTGGAATTTTTCAAACTGCGACCAGTCGACCTTATCTTTTTCAGGATAAGATACGGTGGGAATCTGAATAGCACCGCTCAGATGCTTTGCAACACGCTCAACATCAACATTCTCTTTTTCAAGAGGCTTTGTCTCCCTCTTCTTGGGGACAAAGAATATGGCTCTGATAAGAGTTATGACGATAAAAATACCGAGAGCTATCAGAATGCCGTAAAGTATTTTGAGTCCCATTGTTTTTCTCCTTTCACGCCACGCGGCGAAATAAATTAATATACACTTTGACGCGGTAAAGCCCGAAGTCAAATATCTACATAATAATATCAGAAAATCGCTGTTCAGACAATAGCCGAAATGCAAAAATTTGCCCCAAAAAACATAGAAATTTTATATGATTACATGTCAAAAAGGCTTATCTGCGTGGTTTTCGGAATATCCTCAAGCGCACCCGCCGCTTCGAGAGCCTCGATAACAGTCTTGGAAACACTCGCGCGTCTGCGCAAATCTTCGACGGATAGGTACTTGCCCTCGCCGTCATCGCGCGCCGCGGCAAGCTGCTCCGCAGCAACGCCGCCGCATCCGCCGAGAGCGGAGAACGGAAGCCTTATCTTGCCGTCTTCGATATGATAGACCTTGGCATCGGAATTATAGACATCGACCGGAAGGAATTTCACTCCGCGCGCCATCATCTCATTGACGACCTGGAGAGAAGTGAACATATTCTCCTCCTTGGCGGTGGCTTCCTTCATGTTCATCTTTGTCTTGAGATATTTCATCTTGTTCTTGACGGCTTCCTGACCTGCCATGATGGACACGGTATCAAGGTCTTCGCCGCGGACTGTCATATATGTCGCGTAGTACTCGACGGGATAGTAGAGCTTATACCAAGCAAGACGCATGGCGGCAATAACATATGCTGCGGCGTGAGCCTTCGGGAACATATATTTTATTTTAAGACAGCTGTCGATATACCACTCGGGAACATTATTTGCGCGCATCGCAGCCTTGTGTTCATCGGTAAGGAGCTTTTTCGCTTTACCCTTACGGGTTATCTCCATTATCTTGAACGCCATGCTCGGCTCGACGCCCTTATGTATGAGATAGGTCATGATGCTGTCTCGTGTTCCGATAACATCGGAAATGGTGCAGGTGCCGTTATCTATAAGGTCTTTTGCGTTGCCGAGCCAGACATCGGTACCGTGGGAAAGTCCGGATATCTGGAGCATATCGGAAAAGTTCTTCGGTTTTGAGTCAAGAAGCATCTGGCGCACGAACGGCGTTCCGAGTTCGGGCAAAGACAACGTACCTGTATTGCAGTCGATATCCTCTTCCGTTACGCCCATGGGCTCGGGAGACAGAAGCATCTCATAGAGCTTCGGGTCGCAGACATCGGCATCCATGACGGAAGTTCCGGTCAGATTTTCAAGATGCTTATAGAACGTCGGCACATCGTGGCCGAGAATATCAAGCTTGAGTATCGTATCGTGGAGCGCATGGAAGTCGAAATGCGTTGTTCGCGTGCCCTTGTCGGGATCGTCCGCGGGGTGCTGAATAGGCGTGAAGTCCTCAGCCTCTTTATAGTCCGGCACAACGACCATTCCGCCGGGGTGCTGGCCGGTTGTGCGCTTTATTCCGACGCAACCCTGGACGAGTCTGTCTTCCTCCGCGCGCTGAACGGTCATGCCTTTTTCATCGAGCCATTTTTTGACGAAGCCATAGGCGGTCTTATCGGCGAGAGTACCGATTGTACCTGCCTTGAAAACGTTCTTGGCGCCGAAAAGGGTCTCGGTATACTTATGCGCCTGCGACTGGAAATCGCCGGAGAAGTTAAGGTCGATATCGGGCTGTTTATCGCCGTGGAAACCGAGGAAAGTTTCGAACGGGATATCGTGACCGTCGCGGACGAGCGGTTCGCCGCAGATCTCGCAGTTCTTCGGCGGCAGGTCGAAGCCCGAGCCTATCGAGCCGTCCATGAAGAATGTACTCTTCTTGCAGTGTTTGCACAGGTAGTGCGGCATAAGCGGGTTGACCTCGGATATCTCCGCCGCGAAGGCGACAAACGACGAGCCGACCGATCCTCGCGAGCCGACATAATAGCCGTGATCCATGGAGAACTTGACGAGTCGCTGGGCGATGATATAAAGCACGGCATAGCCGTGTTCGATAATTGAGCTGAGCTCCTTTTCAAGGCGCTTTTCGACATATTCCGGCAGAGGATCACCGTAGATATCTTTCACATGCTTATAGCATATCTCGCGCAGTTCTTCATCGGAGCCCGGAATTCGCGGAGGATATGTACCGTCCGGTATGGGCTGGATAACCTCGCACATATCGGCTATCTTATTGGTGTTTTCAATAACAACCTCGCGGGCGGTCTCCTCGCCGAGATAGGCGAACTCGTCGAGCATCTCCTGCGTTGTTCTGAAATAGAGCGGAGCCTGCTGCGCGGCGTCGGTAAAGCCCTGACCGGTCATGATAATCTCTCTGAAAACGCTGTCGCTCTTGTCCATGAAATGGACATCGCAGGTGGCGACGGTAAACTTGCCGAGCCTGTCGGCAGTGGCGATTATCTTTTTGTTTATATCCTCAAGCCCCTGAACATCCTTGACTCTGCCCTCTCTGATAAGGAAAGCGTTGTTGCCGTTGGGCTGTATCTCCAGATAATCGTAAAACGAGGCGATTTCAAGCACTTCATCGTCGGATTTTCCGTCGAGTATGGCTCGGTAAACTTCACCCTGTTCGCACGCGCTGCCGACGATTATACCCTCGCGGAACTCTTCAATTACCGAGCGCGGGACGCCGGGCTTGCGGCTGAAATATTCGAGGTTTGATTTTGTGATTATTTTATAGAGGTTTTTAAGTCCTACATAATTCTTTGCAAGGAAGATTATGTGGTTATATTTCTTTTTCTTCTCGGCAGGATCGACGACGCGGTCGTCAAAATAATAGCCCTCCATGCCGTAGAGTATCTTTATCTTGCCCTTTGCCGCGGCGCAGGCTTCGGGGAACGCCTGAACAACGCCGTGGTCGGTTATGGCTATTGCCTTATGTCCCCACGCTATAGCGCGCTCAACGAGCTTTGTGGCACTCGAAACGGCGTCCATGGCAGACATTGTGGTATGCAAATGGAGTTCGACGCGTTTTTCGGGTGCATCGTCCTTCTTTTCGATAAGGTCAATTGTCGTTATGGCTCGCGCGTTTATGCAGTCGCACTTCATATAGGAGTCGTAGTTGACAACGCCCCTGACCATAACGGCGACACCGTCTTTGATATTCTTGAGCAGGCTTTCGCAGTTCTCAGCGAGCTCGAATATCTTGACGGAATATGAATTCGTTTTATCTGTAATGCAGAAATTGATTATCTTTCTCTTGCCGTCGCGTGTGTCGCGCGACTCGAAAGAAAATACGGTTCCCCAGACAACGACCGAGCCTGAGTCGGAAGCTATCTCGCTCAACGGAATGGGCTTGGTTTTTATTATAGGTCCGTAGATTGGGACGGAATATTTCGTTGAAAACGGGTATTCGTCATATGTTCTTGTGAGATTGCTGAGGTCTTTTTCCTGCGAGACTTTGTCGGCGAACGCGTTGCGTATGCCGCTGTCAAGTTCTTCCTGATACTGCATCACTTCGCCGTCATCGACAGGTGCGCCGCTGTCAGTGAACTCAACGCCGACATCCTCGCCGAAGCGTTCGAATATCATCTGAGCGAAGCGCTTGGGTGCGCCGAGATTGTTTATGACATCCGCGCCGCTCTTGAGCTGGACAGACACCATATCGCCGAGCATGAAGCACTTTGCATCGTTTAAAAATCCGTTCGCGGCGGGGAACTCCTTGCGCAGAGAAACGAGCAGTTTGGCAAGCCCGAGTTCACTCATCGGCTCTTTCGGAGCATCTTCGCGTTTTTCTTCTTTGACCGAGCAGTTTATCTCTGCGGCATTGAGAGTGAACGCTTTTATGAGCGAAGTTTCGACAGCCCTCAAAATAAGCTTGCCCGGCGCAGCAGCCGCCGAGCAAAGCAGTTCGAGCTCCCTGCGCTCGACATTAAGCCTGATATCGTCAAGCTGAATGTTTTCAAGCTCAGAGAGCAATTCGGAATCATCAATATATTCTTTTACAAAATCAACTAACTTCTTGCCGGACATCATTGTCTCCATTAAAGTTTATCTATCTCTTCCATAAGGCTGTCAAGCACCTCTGACTCAGGTACTTTTTTGATTATTTGACCCTTTTTGAATATCAGCGCGCAGCCGTCGCCACCGGCGATACCGATATCGGCTTCTCTCGCTTCACCGGGTCCGTTGACGGCACAGCCCATGACCGCGACCTTTATCGGCTTGTTGCACGACGCGAGCCGCTCTTCGACTGCGTTTGCGAGGGATATCAAATCTATCTTTGTTCTGCCGCAGGTCGGGCACGAAACTATCTGGACGCAGTCTTTTTTTGCGCCCGTTGCGCGCAGGATATCATAGCCCGCCGCAACTTCTTTGACCGGATCATCGGTCATTGAGACACGGATAGTGTCGCCGATTCCGTGCAGGAGCAGGGAGCCGATACCGACGCTCGACTTGACAAGGCTCATTTTCCATGTGCCCGCCTCGGTTATGCCTACATGGAGCGGATAATCGCAAATCTGCGAGATAAGCTCATATGCTTCGACGGTCATCGGGACATCGGAGGACTTGAGCGAAATAACAATATTATTAAAATCGCACTCCTCAAGCAGGCGCACATGTCCCATTGCGCTGTCCACAAGAGCCTGTGCGGTGGGAGCGCCGTATTTTGCGAGAATATCCTTCTCGATAGAGCCGCTGTTGACGCCGACTCTTATCGGAATCCCGTTATTGGCGCAGGCATCGGCAACAGCCTTGACTCTGTCTTTCGAGCCGATGTTGCCGGGATTGATGCGTATTTTATCAACACCCGCAGAGATGCTTTCGAGCGCGAGTCTGTAATCAAAATGTATATCCGCGACTATCGGCACTTTTACTGCCTCTTTGAGAGCCGGGATGAGCTTCACCGCATCCATATCGGGTATTGCGGCGCGGATTATCTGGCATCCGGCTTTTTCGAGAGCCTTTGCCTGTTTCACGCTGCCCTCAATATCATGCGCGGGGATATTGAGCATCGACTGGACGGCTATCGGAGAATTGCCGCCGATAGTCAAATTGCCTATTCTGACTTCTTTGCTTTTTCTGCGTTCAAATGCCATAATTCTAACCCCTTATCAAACTGACAATATCTTTGAATGAAATCACAGCCATAAATGCGAGCAGAAGTATCATGCCGACCGCATGAACCCACTTTTCGAATTTCTGCGGGATGGGTCTGCGGATAATAAGCTCGATAAACATAAAGAACAGTCTGCCGCCGTCAAGCGCCGGGATGGGCAGGAGATTGAACAGACCGACATTAATAGCTATCAGCGCCATAATAGTCAGAAGCGGAGTCCAATCCATTGAAGTCGACGAAGCCGACGCCGCATCCGCAACATAGTTTATAATGCCTATCGGCCCCGAGACCTCGTTTAGTCCGTATCGTCCGGTTATCAGGTCAAAAAGGCTTATCCAGGCCATGCGGCCTATTGATATACTCTCAAGAAAAGCGTTCTTTGTGACGCTCAAAAATGTCGGTTTAACGCCGACGATAATGAAATCATAGTGGATGCTTATAAGATTCTCCTGACCCTCTATCGGGCTGGTCTGGAACCTGACATCCTTGAGTTCAACATTTTTGCCGTCCCTTTTGACGACGAAGTCCATGACGCCGTCATCGTCGCGCATCATGAGAAATGTTATATCATACTGGGAATAGACGCGTTTGCCGTTTATTTTGACTATCTTATCCCCTGCTTCGAGTCCGCTCGCGGCACTTGTTGCGTTGTCATAAAACGAGCGAATCTGAGTGGTACCGATAAGATCGGACTGGCAGAGCATAATGGCAACGATAATAACGCCCATGATAAGATTGACCGTCGCTCCGGCGACAACGACTATCATTCGCTGCCACAGGGGCTTGTTGTTGAAGGCGTGCTGATCCTCGCTGTCCTCGTCCTCGCCCTCCATGCTGACGTATCCGCCTATCGGCAGGATTCTCACGGCATAGTCAGTCTCGCCCTTCTTCTTTTTGAAGATGGCGGGACCCATGCCGATAGAGAACTCGTTGACCTTGACCTTGAAAAGCTTTGCAAAAAGGAAATGGCCGAGCTCATGGAACATTATTACGATGCCGAAGAAAAGTATGGCCACAAGAAACGGCCAGACCTTGCTCCAAACTGTCGAAAACGACAGCGCGGTGTTTAAAAACATATAAAATATCCTTTCGACCCGTGAAAATATCAGCAGCCGAACATCTCATGCACTTTTTCTCTTGCGCGGGAATCGGCGAGGAGAATGTTTTCAAGGCTGTCGCACGGTAAAAATTCGGTTGAACCGAGCCCCCCCGCCACTGCATCGGCGATATCAAGGAACTTTATCTTTCCGTCCCTGAACAGCTTATTCGCCGCTTCATTAGCGCCGTTTGCCGACGCGGGATAGATGCCGCCCTTTGTTATCGCCTGCCTGCAAAGATTGATGCAGGAGAATGTATCATAATCGGGCTGCTCGAAAGTGAGCGTTTTCCAATCCTCGAGGCGGAGCTGCTTTGCAGGGCTCTCGTAACGCTCGGGGTAAGTCAGCGCATACTGTATCGGAACGCGCATATCCGGCACGCCGAGCTGAGCTATGACGGAGTTGTCGACATATTCGACGAGCGAATGAACCACGCTCTGACGGTGAACAAGAATGTCTATTTTATCGGCGGGCATATCAAAGAGCCACGCCGCTTCGATAAGCTCCAGTCCCTTGTTCATCATTGTAGCAGAATCGATGGTAATTTTTGCGCCCATGCTCCAGTTCGGATGCTTGAGCGCCTGCTCAACGGTTACGTCTTTCAGGTCATCACGTGTTCTGCCGAAGAACGGACCGCCGGAAGCGGTCAGAATAAGGCGTTTGACGCTCTGCTTTCCGGGGCTTCCCTGAAGCGACTGGAATATTGCGGAATGTTCGCTGTCGACCGGGAGAATTGCTACGCCCTTTTCTTTGGCGCGTGTCGTTACAAGCTCGCCGCCGGCGACAAGGGTCTCCTTATTGGCGAGGGCAATATCATTGCCCGCCTCGATAGCGGCAAGGGTCGGCTTGAGACCGGCTATGCCGACAATACTATTGAGCACCTTATCGGTATCAAGCTGAGCTGCAGCACATATGCCTTCTTCGCCGCCGAGCACTTTTGTATCGGTATCGGCGACTTTTATTCTGAGCTCCGCTGCTCTGTTCTCATCGGCAACAGCCGCTATCTCGGGCTTAAACTCCCTTATCTGCTTTTCGAGCAGGTCGATATTTGAATTCGAGGTCAGCGCTTTGACCGTAAAATCCCGAAGTCTTGCGACATCGAGTGCCTGGGTGCCTATAGAACCGGTAGAGCCGAGAATGACCATGCTTTTCATAGGATCACGCTCCCACGCTGAGAATCAGCGAAATAATGGCGTAGAGCATCGGCATAACGAAGCTGTAGCTGTCGAATCTGTCCATGATGCCGCCATGACCGGGGAAGATGGTTCCGAAATCCTTTTCGCCGAAGTTCCTCTTGATAACGGACGCCGAAAGGTCGCCGCCGATGCTGATAGCGGAGAGGAACATCGATGTTGCGGGAATCATCCACCACTTTATTGTGTCGTTCTTGAAGAAGAAATAATCAAAAATGAAGAAGAAAGCGAGATTGAAGAGCATAGTTATAACTATTCCGCCGATTGCGCCCTCAACACTCTTTTTCGGGCTGATATTCGGAGCGAGCTTATGCTTGCCGAACTTTCTGCCGACAAAATACGCAAATGTGTCGTTGAGCCATGCGGACAGCAGCGCCGTAAAGATAATAAAGAACACATGCGACTGCTGGAACAGATCCGGACGGCTCAGGCAGAGATTTCTGAGCAGGGTTATTGTCGACATAACATACGGCACGATAACGCCGCAGAACATCGACATAACGACATCTTCAAACTTTGTTTTCTTATAGTTGCCAAGCATGATGAACATCATGATTATGACATAGACAATTGCAATGACATATGTCGGGAACGGCAGCTTCGAAAAGAGCTTATATTCATAGGCAAAGGGCATAAATGCGGCGAGAACTATGTTGATTATCATGAGAAGCTTGTTCTCGATCTTTGCAACATGCTGTATCTCGTAGGAAGCGAGCAGCGATACGGCTGCTATAACTATGCCAAGAACGGGGGTGAACATAAAGGCAAGGACTGTAAGTCCGAAAAGAGCGCCTAAAACTCCGGTAATAACGCGCTGTTTCATCTTTCTCTCATCTCACTATAAAAATTATTTTCAGACTCCTCCGAAGCGTCTGCTGCGATGTGCGTATTCCTCAAGAGCGGCATCAAAATCCTGCTCGGTATAATCGGGCCAGAGGATATCGGAATAAATAAACTCCGAATATGCCGCCTGCCAGATGAGGAAGTTGGAAAGTCTGAATTCTCCGCTTGGGCGGATTATAAGATCGGGATCGGGCTGACCCGCCGTATAGAGATTGTCGGATATATCCTGCTCGGTCAGGCTCTCGGGTGTGCGCTCCCCTCTTGCGCACTGCTCAGCAAGACGCTTGCAGGCGGACAGTATCTCATTTCTGCCGCCGTAGTTTATCGCGATGTTTACAGTCGTTCTGACCTTGTCTGCAGAACCGCGCTCAAGCTCGTCAACAAGCTCGAGAATATCGTCCGCAAGACCTTCGCGCTCTCCTATATATCTTATTCTGAGACCTTTCTGTGCATTCTCCTGCTCGCGCTCCTCAGCCTCGCGCAGGTACTCACGGAAAAGATCCATTATGCCGCTGACTTCCTCGGGCGGTCTGCGCCAGTTTTCCGTGGAAAAGGCGTAGAACGTCACATAGCGTATGCCTCTGTCTGCGGCGTATTCGCATATTCTTTTGAACACCTTCGCGCCCTGTTTGTGACCCTCGCCGCGCGGGAGTCCGCGCTGCTTCGCCCAGCGGCCGTTGCCGTCCATGATTATGGCGACATGCTTTGGAAGATGTTCGTTTTCAGGTGACTTTGTCATAGCAAAAATCCCTTTCTGTATTTAGGCAAAAAGGCATGACCGCCCGAAGCGCCCAGCCTTTTTGCTTCAAGGATCCGAAACAAATCAGATCGCCATTATTTCCTTTTCTTTCTCTGCAGCCACAGAGTCCGCTTCTTTGACGAACTTATCGGTTATATCCTGCATTTCTTTCTCGCCGTACTTGAGATCGTCCTCGGTTATCTCACCGTTCTTCTGCATCTTCTTGAGCTTATCCATGCAGTCTCTGCGGATAGAGCGGATGGCGACCTTGCAGTCTTCGGCAAGCTTTTTGACATCCTTGACTATCTCGCGGCGCTTATCCTCGGTCAGAGGCGGGAAGGTCAGTCTGATAACCTTGCCGTCATTCTGCGGGTTGATACCGAGATCGGAGGTCTGGATAGCCTTCTCAATGGGGTGAAGGGTCGAAGCGTCCCAGGGCTGGATGCAGAGGATTCTCGCCTCGACCACGGAGATAGCCGCAAGCTGATTTATCGGAGTGGCGGTGCCGTAATAATCAACGGTTATCCTATCGAGAACCGCCGCGGTAGCTCTGTTTGCTCTTATTGCAGCATACTCGCCCTTGAGGGAGCTGATGCTCTTACCCATTTTATCGCGTGCTGTTTGAAATACTGTTTCCATAATTTCAATCCTTTCTTGAAGAGAAGATCATATTTTCATCGGTCTTTCGCCGATCATTTTACAACTGTTCCGACATTTTCGCCTTTTATCGCCTTAACGATATTCTGAGGATCGTCGAGGTTGAAAACGAGAATCGGGATAGAATTGTCTCTGCAGAGAGATGCCGCGGTGCCGTCCATGACCTTGAGGTCGTGGCTGAGAATCTCGTCGAACGAGAGGGTATCGTACTTCTTCGCATCCTCGAACTTGTGGGGATCTTTATCATAGACGCCGTCGACATTCGTTGCCTTGAACATGATATCGGCATCTATCTCGAGCGCGCGAAGAGCGGCGGCAGTATCGGTGGTGAAGAACGGATTGCCGGTGCCGCAGCCGAAGATAACGACTCTGCCCTTTTCAAGGTGGCGAACTGCCTTGTTGCGGATATAGGGCTCGGCTATCTGCTGCATGGCGATAGCGGTCTGGACTCTGACGGGCACCTTGAGATGCTCAAGGGCATCGGCGAGAGCGAGGGAGTTCATGACGGTGGCGAGCATACCCATATGGTCGGCTCTGGTTCTGTCCATATCACCGCTCGAACGTCCGCGCCAGAAGTTGCCGCCGCCGACGACAAGACCGACCTGAACGCCCATATCGACACATTCCTTGACTGCGGAGCAGATATTGAGAACGGTATCGTAGTCAATACCCATACCCTTTCCGCCGGCGAGCACCTCGCCGCTTATTTTCAGAAGTATACGTTTATACGTAAGCTCCATGTTACTGCCTCCATTCAAAAAAACATAATTTTCCGCTACTATTTTACTTTATTTTACGCAAGCTGTAAAGACAAAAAGACAAATTCACAGCAATTTAACAAAAAAAGAACACGGGAGACAAGATTCGCTTTTGTCTCCCGTGTTTAAGTTCGCGTTACTGCCTGCCGAGCGCCGCCTGAGCTTCGGATGTAAGCTTCGAAGTCTGGCGCTGAGCCATGACAAGATTGTAATAAATGCCGCGCTTTTTAAGAAGCTCCGTATGCGTGCCGACCTCGGCGATTCTGCCGTTTTCGAGCACAACGAGCCTGTCCGCATGGCGCAGGGTCGAAAGCCTGTGGGCAATAGCTATTGTTGTTCTGTTCTGAACCAATCTGCCGAGCGCCTCCTGAATATGACTCTCGGTCTCGGGGTCGAGCGCGCTTGTCGCCTCATCGAGAATGAGTATCTTCGGGTCGCGCAGTATCGCTCTCGCTATCGCCACGCGCTGACGCTCGCCGCCCGAAAGATTATAGCCGTTTTCGCCGACGACGGTATTATACCCGTCTTTTAGCTCCATTATGAAGCCGTGGGCGTTTGCCGCCTTTGCGGCAGAGAACACCTCTTCCGGGGATGCGTCCGGCTTTGCATAAGCGATATTGTCATAGACGGTGCCGGAGAAAAGATATGTCTCCTGAAACACGACGCCCATATTCTCGCGCAGATAATACTGGTCATAATCGCGAATATCCCTGCCATCTATTCTGAGCGTCCCGCTGTCGACATCATAGAGGCGCATGACAAGGTTTATCATAGTGGACTTGCCCGCTCCCGAATGACCGACGAGACCTATCATCTCGCCAGGTTTTATCTTCAGATTTATATCCTTGAGCACCGGCTCGTAGCTTTTATAGCCGAAGCCGACGGAATCAAACTCGACTTCGCCCGTTATCGGATATTTGCCGGCGTTTCTTGAATCGCCGACCTGCGGCTTTTCATCGAGAACCTCATAAATTTTTATAAGGCTCGTTGTGACCTCCGCTATCCAACGCGGCATATTGGCAAGCCAGTCGAGCGGCTTGTAAATATACGAGAGCAGAAGCACAAAGCTCCACAGCTCGCCTGCGGTCATCGTGCCGTTTATAACCATTCTGCCGCCGAAATAGAGCACAAGGAAGTTGCCGGAGTTCATAAAGAAGCCTATTACAGGAAAGATAATCGCCCACATTCGCTCGTTACTCACGGAGATATCGGCAAGAGCCTTGCTCGCGGAAGAAAACTTTGCAACCTCGCGCTTTTCGCTGCCGAAGGTTTTGACGACACGAATGCCCTTGATTATATCGTGAAGAATCGAGTTCGCGCGGCTGTCATACCGCCACTGCTTATCATATCGCAGATGGATATAGCGCTTGAAACTGTTGAGCGCGATAATGCAAAGCGGCGCGGGCAGGACTGCGAGAAGAGTCAGCAGCGGGCTCATGCGCAGCATGAATATGCCGACGACGATAAAAAGTATAATCTGTTCGAGCGCATAACGACCTTTATCGACAAAGAAGTTCTGCACCGTGTTTGTGTCGCGGGTGACGCGTTTTATAAGATCGCCCGCAGTTTTGCGCGACATGGACGAAACGGACATACGCTGGACTTTATCATAGACAACGGAGCGCAGGTATTTTGAGAATCCGAGTCCTACGCTGTTCGCTGTGCGCCCCGAAAATATCTGAAAGATGTTTTCGAGCAGATAAGTCAGCGCCATGGCGACGCCGATAATAATAACATTCTGCTTTGCGGAGAGTCCGCCGGACGAAAACGCCGACGAGAAGCTGTCAACAAGCTTGCCCTGGAGCACGGGCTGCGCCGCAGACATAAGATTCGCGAGAGTGACGAGCACGCTCGACACGATAAGAGTCGGCATAAACTGCCGAAGCATTTTAAATGTTCTGCGCCATATGTAGCTCTTATCAACGCAGAACATACAGACATCGGTACCCTTTGGATAGCGCCTGCCGCATACCGGGCATCGGTCGGTATTGTCGACGCTGAGCTGCGGTTCTTCGCCTGTTTTTATATAGTGGTTGACTGCCTTGCAGAATTCGCCTATATCCTCCGCGGCACTCATGGAGAAGCGGCAGACGGTGATATTCTCGGCACTGTCATAATCAGAGCCGAGCTCATCCGCAAACGGCGATATCTCGATGCTTCCGCATCCGACATCGGTATACTGCACAAGCTCGCCGACATTTTCAAGCGAATGCGAAAACACCTCTCTGCCGTCTTCGAGCGCATAGACTGCGCCGTTCTCATACCGCAAGACACCGCGGCACGGCTTTGAATTCAAGTCAAGGTCATATTTTACCTCGGTCATATTTTAAACCATACGGCGCACAGCCGCTCCTTTCTTTAAAATTCATGCAAAAAATCAATACAGAAACGGTTCGATTTTCCTGCGCGTTCTCGGTTTTAGGGCGTTGATATTCGGAATTATAAAACGGTTGCCGTCGGCATCGGTGAGCATGACCGCACCGGAATCGAGCATCTTGATGTTGCGGCTGATATCCTTGACGCCGAAGGTCTTTTTGAAGCCGTCTATCGACACATCGAAATAGAACGAGCCCATCTTCTCATCTATCGAATATATCTCGGATATCTGCGGGCAATAATAGCGCGCGGCGAGATCCTTTTCGATTATTTCTCTGCTCTCCGGCGGAAAATCGGCGGCGTTTCTTATTATGCCTATCTCATTCTTGTCCATATCGCTGACGCTGATATATTCAAACGGTCTGTGCAGAGGCAGAGTGCGCAGAAGGCGCACGCGGCGATAGTCTTTGTCCTCGGTTTTGAGGGCGGTAAAACCGTTCGGATTTATATAGAATCTGCACTTTTCGGGGTCGAGGAAGTTTATTGACATAGTATTGAGTTCTCCCATTTTAACACTCCTCAATCGATTATGCCGACAGCCTTTAAGGCTTCGGCCTGTATTTTATAGAGCTTATAGAACTCGCCGCGCTTTTTGAGAAGCTCGGCATAGCTGCCGTATTCAACCACTTCGCCCTCGCTTATGACCGCGAGCATATCGGCATCGCGAAGAGTCGAGAGACGATGAGCTATGGCGACAGTTGTTCTGCCCTGCATAAGCTTTGTGAGCGAATACTGGATATTGCGCTCCGTTTCGGTATCCATTGCCGCGGTAGCTTCATCGAGAATAAGGATACGCGGATTCTGGATTATCGTTCTGGCTATCGATATTCTCTGGCGTTCGCCGCCGGAGAGGTCGTGGCCGCCCGCTCCGACGCGCGTCTCATAGGCATCGGGCAGTTTCATAATGAAATCATGCGCGCTCGCCGCCTTTGCCGCGGCGATTATCTCGTCCATTGTGGCATCCGGCTTTGCGTAGCGGATATTATCGGCTATTGTGCCGATAAAAAGATAGATATCCTGCGAGACCAGACCGACATTCTTTCTGATAGTATCGAGCGGCAGGTCGCGCACATCGACTCCGTCGATTTTGACGCACCCGGCTTTCGGGTCATAGAGACGCGCTATAAGATTCGCTATTGTCGTTTTGCCCGCTCCGGTTTTGCCGACTATTCCGAGCATCTGACCCGCATTCACTTTGATGTCGAGATTCTTTATAACAGGCTGTGCGGGCTCATACTCGAACTCGAGTTTTGATATTTCAATATCTCCGCGCACCTCGCCTATTTCTATCGGGTGCTCTTTTTCGACTATCTCGGGCTTTGCGTCAACTATTTCAAACACGCGCTGAGCCGAGTCGACACAGCGCGCCCACCAGTTGGACACCCACGAGAGGAAATCCAATGGTCCGACGAGCATGGTAAGATAGACGGTGAAATTGAGAAGCGTACCGACGGTCATCTCGCCGTTTGCAACCATGAGTCCGCCGAAAGTCAGCATAACCACGGCGAGCACGGAGAGCAATATGGTGAGTACCGGAAAGAGAGTCGCTTCGGAATTGTTGAGCTTCAAATCAGCTTCATAGAGATCGCTGCTGACCGTATCGAAGCGGTCGAGTTCTTCATCTTCTTTTGAGAAAGCCTTTATTATACGCTGGCCGTTGATATTGTCGCTGACCATGGAGGTGAGTCTTGCGTTGCGTGCCCAGCTTCTGTGGTGCAAAGTTCTGAAAAATCTGCCGCCGAAGACGAGCAGCACAAGAAATATCGGAGCTGCGGCGCAGCAGAGAAGCGCCAGTTTCCACGACATGACGAACATTATTATCAGAACGCCTATAACGGTTATAACATTCGTTATGACATACGGCAGACCGTCGACAAAGAACCAATAGATGTTATTGGAGTCCCTTGTCACGCGCTCCATGAGCGAACCCGTCTGTTTGGACGAATAGAAGCCGACGGACAGTCGCTGCATGGCGGCGAAAATCTTGACTTTTATATCATATATGACTCGCGGCATTATACTGCCCATAAGGAACTGGAAAGACACGGTCATAAGCAGTCCCAAAAGCTTCATGCCGACAACTGCGCCGATAAGATATCCGAGCGTGACGAGCAGCTGCTGCGTGGGCGTTGATCCGACCTTGCTCAGCACATCGTCAAAGAGCGTCTTTGTGCTTATCTGCGGCATTGCCATATTCATGGCGGTGCTTATAAGTATAGCTGTGACAATAAGCGCCATCTGGAGCTTATAGCCGCCGAAAAAAGAAAACAGGCGTTTGACGGTCGAGCCGTTTTTATCACATTTCGGGCAGGAACTGCGCCCGGGCGGATACGGTCTTTTGCACTTCGGGCATACTCCTCCGCTCGGCTTTTCACTGCTCTGCGGCATCGGCTCGCCGGTCTTGAGGCTGTTGAACGCCTTGCAGAATTCGTCATAGCCGCCGAGGAAATTGAGGCTGAATTTTATCAGGCCGATATCGTCGCCGTCCTTTTCGGCTATAAGGCGTCCTGTTGAAACATACTGCTCGCATTTGAGAGAATCAAAATCCGAGAGCGGATAAGAGCGTATCTCCCTGAGTTCATACTCGGACTTGATTTTCTTGTTTCCGCGCTTTTTGGTGACTTTCTCATCGCCGAGGATAAAGTATATGCCCTTGTCGTCAAGGGCTGTCCACGCAGTGAGATAACAGCCGTCGAAGTCCATATCGCTTTCAACAACTCTTATAAAGCCGTCGGTCTCAAGACCGTTTTTTCTGACCGCCGCATCAATATCGTCTGGCAGTCTGTTTGGAGCCTTTCGCATCGGCGGTTCGGGTCTGCCGAGCATACGGCGCAATATTCTTTTTATTTTTTTCTTGAAGTTATCCATGGTCACTCCGAAAAAATAATCAAAAAAGCGGACAGCCGGCGGCCGTCCGCGAATCACCTTATAAAAGAATACACGGGGCGCAGCAAATATGATAATTTATTTTACGCTCTGTCATAAGATGCGCTCCCCTTTCTTTGATATAGCTTTTAAATGATAGCATGATAAAAAGCGGATGTCAACCGAAATATCAGTCGATATAATCGAGTATCATCGGCTGCTCCGCAGGCTTTTTATCGCCGATTGAAACAGCGAAAAGATAGCGCGACTCGGCACCGTCGAGGCGGCTCTCGTCGTCCGCAAAAAGCGTTGCGAGCAGTTCGCCGCGCTTCACAAAATCGCCCGTCTTTGCGGCTATTATAATACCTGCCGCGTGGTTTATATCATCATCTTTTTTCTCTCTGCCCGCTCCGAGCAGAACGGCGGTCAAGCCTATCTTCTCGGAATCCATGTGGGTTATATATCCGTCCGCCGGTGCATACACCTCGCGGCTGAAAGAAGCTTTTCTGAATTTTGAAGTATCTTCGATATACGAGACATCGCCGCCCTGCAATTTAACCATCATTTCAAAACGCATGAGCGCTTCACCGCTTTCGACGGCTTCATCAACGAGCCTACCGCATTCATCTTTGTCGCCTATTCCAGCGAGCATCAGCATCCTGCACGAAAGCTCGCGGCAGACAGTCCAGAGATTGCCCGATGTTTTGCCCTTGAGTATCTCAACGGACTCAATGACCTCAAGCGAGTTGCCGACCGCACTTCCGAGCGGTGAATCCATATTTGTTATCAGAGCGGCAGTCCTGACGCCCGCTCCCCTGCCGATATCGACCATCGTGCGCGCAAGCAGACGGGAATCGTCGAGCGTTTTCATAAAAGACCCGCTCCCGGTTTTGACATCGAGGAGGATACAGTCCGAGCCGTCGGCGAGCTTCTTGCTCATGATGCTCGAAGCTATGAGCGGTATGCTGTCAACGGTTGCGGTGACATCGCGCAGGGCATAAAGCTTTTTGTCGGCAGGGCACATATTCCCGCTCTGTCCCGTGACGCTCAGGCCGCAGGTTTCAACAGTCTCGCGCATCTCCTGCGGAGATATCGAAGTGCGAAAGCCGGGTATGGACTCAAGCTTATCAACCGTTCCGCCTGTGTGACCGAGTCCCCTGCCGGACATTTTCGCCACTTTCACGCCGCACGCCGCGACTATCGGAGTGACTATAAGCGTGGTTTTATCGCCCACGCCGCCTGTTGAATGTTTATCGACCTTGACGCCGCTTATCCCGCTGAGATCGGCTTTGTCGCCCGAATCGCGCATTGCAAGAGTCAGCGCGACCGTCTCGGCATTTGTCATTCCGCGAAAAAACACTGCCATGGCGAACGCCGAAAGCTGATAATCCGGCACTTCGCCCGAGACGCAGCCGTTGATTATATAAGATATCTCTTCGGCGGTCAGTTCGCCGCCGTCACGCTTTTTGCGGATAAGTTCGGGCATATACATAAAAACACCTCAGTTCGTGAAGATAAGTACATGGTTGAGTGAGAATATAGACGACAATTCCTGATCATCGCCGAGGACTATGTTCTTGGCATCGTCGGCAGTGACGAGCGAGGATATCATTGTCGGATCAGCTTTGACGCGCTCGATTATGGCGTCGTAATCCGACTGAGTGAACAGAGAGAACAGCGAACGCTGAAGATCGAGCCGCACACCGTCGTCGGCTATGCCGTAAGTTACCAAGCGTCCGCCTTTGAAGCTGCCGCCTTTTACTTCGGCGAGAGCTCTGTAAACGCTCGTTGAGACCGACTTTTCCGCGCTGGTCAGGACGGAATCGGAGGCATAGGACTTATCCGTATCGGCACCGATAACCCAGCTTCCGACATTGCGTTCCGCAACGCTCGCGACGGTTGCAAATGTCTTTGTCCCGCAGGCGAATATGACCTGCGTACCTGTTGAGAACCACGACTTTGCACGTGCTTCGACATCATCCTCATTCTCGTCGGTCTTGAGGAAATTCACTTTTATCTCGACCGACATAACTTCGAGCATCAAATCTTCGGCGGCGCGCTCGGCACCCTGAATGAAGCCGAAGCAGTAATTGACATAATCATCAGATGGGCTGCTGCCTTGAAATCCGAGGCGCTGAAAACCGTTCGACACCGAGGCATAACCCGCAAGATATCCCGCATCGAGGGTGGAATAGCCGACAGCGAGCACATTTGAGGGCAGATTTTTCTCCTTGCAGTCGATGATGATAAACTTTACATCGTCCCAGCGCTCAGCCGCCTTTATAACGGCATCGCAGAATTCGTCGCCGTGGCAGACTATTGCTCTCGCGCCGTGGTTTATTGCTTTCTTAATTGCTTTGGAGAAATATTTTGTGCCGCGCTGAGACGGTCTGTAATATTTGCAGTTAACGCCGTAATCGGCGGCGTAGCTCCTGACGCCGTCCCACACGGCGGAATTATATGATCTGTCATAGATATCGCCGACATCGGTGATGAACACCGCGTCATACTTTTCGCGCTTTGAGCAGGCGCAGAGGCTCAAAAGCATCGCCGCCGCACAAAGGACAGATATTATACGCCGAAAGTTTTTCAAGGCTGTTTCTCCTGTTTCAGATTTGCCGGACCGAACGAGCCCGGCAGAAGCTCTTTGAGCCTGAACGAATGGAGTCCATGCTCTGTGTTGCAGATTATTTCAAAATTTTCACAGTCGCAGAACTCCGCCATCACCTGGCGGCAGACTCCGCAAGGCGTACACGCATCGACTCCGTCTTTTCCGCCCGCGACGGCTATTGCGCAAAAATCGCGCTTACCGTCCGACACGGCTTTGAAAAAGGCGGTGCGCTCGGCGCAGACGGTCGGAGTATATGCGGCATTTTCGATGTTGCACCCGGTATATATCAATCCGTCGGAGCAGAGAAGCGCCGCACCGACGCTGTAGCCGGAATAGGGCGAATATGATTTGAGACGGGCTTCGGAGGCTTTTTTGAAGAGTTCGCCGCGCTCGTTATCGGTCATATATCCGACACCTCCCGCAGAAAGCTCTCGCCGCTTTGAAGCGCAGGCAAACCGAAGCAATCGAGCACAGATGCCGAGATATCGGCAAAAGTCGCGCGCGTTCCGATATTCACCCCGGCTTTTATCTTGTCGCCGCAGACAATTATCGGGATATATTCGCGCGAGTGGTCGGTGCTCGGGGTTGACGGATCGCAGCCATGGTCTGCGGTTATTATGAGCACATCATCAATACGCATATTTTCGAGAAATCTGCCGAGATATCCGTCGAACTCGGTCAGGGCTTTTGCGTAGCCGTCAACATCGTTTCTGTGTCCGTAGAGCATATCGAAGTCGACGAGATTGACAAAACAGAGGCCGTTGAAATCCTCTTTTTGGAGTTCGAGCGTTTTTTCCATGCCGTCGGCGTTATTTTTGTTGATACCTCTGTGATCCGTAACGCCGCGGGAAGCGAAAATATCATTTATCTTGCCGACGGATATGACATCGAAGCCCGAAGCTTTCAGGCGGTCGAGCATTGTCTCTCCTGTCGGTTCGAGAGAAAAATCATGCCTGCCGGAGGTTCTGTAAAAGTTCGGATATTCGCCCTTAAACGGGCGGGCTATGACCCTGCCGACAGCAAGTTCGCCTTTGAGCATACCGCGGGCAGTGCGGCAGATACCATAGAGCTCTTCGAGAGGAACTATATCCTCGTGGGCGGCTATCTGAAAGACGCTGTCCGCGGAGGTATAGACGATGAGGTCGCCGGTCTCCATATGCTGCCTGCCGTAGTCGAGAATGACCTGCGTGCCCGAATAGGGCTTGTTGCAAAGCACGCCGCGCCCGGTAAGGCGCGAAAACTCGTCAATAGCATACTGCGGGAAGCCGTCCGGGAAAGTCGGCATAGGCTTTTCGGACACAACTCCGGCTATCTCCCAATGACCTGTAGTTGTATCCTTTCCGGCAGAACGCTCGGCGGCTCTGCCGAATGCGCCGCGCGGCGACTCAACTGCACCTTCTGGCGAGACTCCGTCGATATTGAAAAGGCCGAGGGAGCGCATATTCGGCACGTCAAGATATTCGGAGCGGCTGACCGCACCGAAAGTGTCACTGCCGCAGTCGCCGTATTTCGCGGCATCGGGCAGTTCGCCGACGCCGAAAGAATCGAGAACTATAAGAAAAACTCGCTTTGTTTTCAAAAATATCACTCCGTTTAAAGAGTATTGAGGGCTATTTCTATCATTTCATTGAAGCTCTGCTCACGCTCTGCGGGCGAGCACTCGCCGCTCGTCGGATCCATGGGCAGGTCGGATATAGTGCAGATGCACAGTGCGTTCTTGCCGGAGCGTGCGGCGTTCATATAGAGCGCGGCAGCCTCCATTTCAACTGCCAGAACGCCCATTTTGCGCCACAGCTCAAAGCTCGGGATATCCTCATAAAAAGTATCGGAGGAAACAATATTGCCCACCACGGGCTCTTTGCCCATCTTTCTCGCGGCGGCCACCGCCTTTTCGAGCAGAGAGAACGACGCTATCGGCGCAAACGCGCCGGGCAGGCCGAACTGGTGGGCAAAATTCGAATTGGTGCACGCGCCCGCTCCTATAACAACATCGCGCAGTTTGAGTCCGGGGGCTATGCCGCCCGCCGAGCCTACGCGGATAATATTGTCCACATCGTAGAAATTGAAAAGCTCATAGGAGTAAATGCCCATCGACGGCATACCCATACCGGAAGCCATAACCGAGACGGGCTTGCCGTGATATGTTCCGGTATAGCCCTGAATGCCTCTGACATTGTTTACGAGGCGGGCGTCGTCGAGAAAAGTTTCGGCGATATACTTTGCTCTTAAAGGATCGCCGGGCATGATGACTGTTTTGGCGAAGTCGCCTTTGTTCGCGGTATTGTGTGCTGTTGACATATTGACTCTCCTTTCAATATCCGGACGCATCAAGACCCTTGGCGAGCTTTACAATTCTGCTCGTGCCGAGCCTGTTGCAGCCGAGGGATATGAATCTCTCGGCGTCGTCAAGGCTGCTGATGCCGCCTGCGGCTTTCATTTTCACGTTGCTTCCTATATGCTCCGAAAAGAGCTTTATATCATCGAAAGTTGCGCCGCCCGTCGAGAAGCCGGTCGAAGTCTTTATATAGTCGGCACCGGAGCGCGTGACTATATCGCACATTGCTATCTTCTCGTTCTCGGTAAGCAGGCAGGTTTCGATAATGACCTTCAGAATTTTTCCCTCGCACGCGGCGCGAACCGCTTTTATCTCATTCTCGACATAGACGGTGTTGCCGGACTTGAGCTCGCCGACATTTATAACCATATCTATATCGTCCGCGCCGTTTGCAACGGCATCCGCTGTCTCAAAGACCTTGACGGCGGTAGTGTTATAGCCGTTGGGGAAGCCTATAACGGTGCATATCTTCACTCTGTCCCCGACATAGTCCTTCGCTCTTTTTACAAACGCGGGCGGGATACACGCACTCGCCGTGCCGAACTTCTCGGCGTCGATGAGTATCTGCTCGATATCGCTCCACCCGGCAGTGACTCCGAGCAGGGTGTGATCGACTTTTTTGAGAATTTCTCTGATGTCCATTTTCTGTTCCTCCGTTGTGTTTTCTGCGGTAAAAAACAAAGCCTGCGCTTTGTCAAAAATCCGTACAAATCATATGATGTACAGAGGGATGCCTCATAAAAAGCAAGATAAAGGAGTAATGTTCCGATATGAATTACAACAACCGAAGTGCCGGGAGCTGCTCCTGCTCCGTGCGCGAGGCGATGACTCCGTTCCCCGAGGACTACAGCGTCGCCATGGCATATGTTCCGATACAGACGGATATAAGCGTATACGACGAGATGAAAGCCCTTGAAGTCGGCACGCTCTTCCCCGTCCTTAACAAGCCGTTCAATCCTGCGAGGTGTTCGAGATGACAAAGCGCGAAACTATGCTCAGGCGGCTGAGCGCCGCGCAGTTCACTCAGTGGGAACTGCATCTCTATCTTGACACCCACCCGTCCGATCTCCAGGCGCTCGCGCTGTTTCGCAAATGCGACGCGCGGTACAGGGCGCTCAGAAGCGAGTATGAGGCTCAGTTCGGCGCGCTCACGGCGCTCGACGCGACCGGTGCGGAGTGGCTCAAAGACCCGTGGCCGTGGGATACAGAGGAGTGTGGCTGCTGATGTTTGTATATGAAAAGAAGCTTCAATATCCCGTTAAAATAGCAAATCCGAACCCGAAATACGCGAAGATAATACTCGACCAATACGGCGGACCCGACGGGGAGCTCGGCGCATCGCTCCGCTATCTCAGTCAGCGTTTCACCATGCCCTACGCTCAGCTCAAGGGACTGCTCACCGATATCGGCACGGAGGAGCTCGGACACCTCGAAATGATAGGCGCGATAGTCCACCAGCTCACAAGAAATCTCACGCCGGAGGAGATAAAGAAGGGCGGATTCGACGCATATTTCGTCACCCACACCGCCGGAGTATATCCCGCAGGGGCAAACGGAATGCCCTACAGCGCGGGATCCATGCAGTCAAAGGGCGACACGATAGCCGATCTCATGGAAGACATGGCTGCCGAGCAGAAAGCAAGAGTCACATACGACAATATTCTGCGCCTTGTTGACGACCCGGATGTCCGCGACCCGATAAAGTTCCTGCGTGAGCGCGAAATAGTCCACTTCCAGCGGTTCGGCGAGGGGCTGCGCACGGTCACCGACCGGCTCAACTCGAAGAACTACTATTCTTTCAACCCGTCGTTTGACAAATGCTGAAAATATAAACTCAAGGGAGCCTCAACGTTCAACGCGCCGAGGCTCCCAAAAAACTGCTTATTTTACGAAGCTGACGGCGACATTTTCAAAAGTCTCCCCGCCCGCAAGGAAAGCGGAAAAATCGTTCTTCACCTCAAGCGTTCCGCCGCTCTTCATAGAATTGACGAGCTTGACATAATCGCCCTCGGTAAACTTCTCAAACTTAGAGGTTGCAAAAGGCAGACCGACGGCATTGTCGTCAACGCCGAGGTTTGAAGAGAGTCCGCCGACGAGCACCCACTTGCCCGCATAGAACGAGGTGAGTATCTTCTGCACGCCCGAGCTGAGTCCTTTCATCGCCGAGGTTATAACAGTATCGGATACGGACGACTGATCGACATCAACGCCAATAGACTTGCCGTTATTTGCCAATGCCGCCTCAAAGACGGAATCGCACATCTCACCGCCGCAGGAGAAGATGCACTCCGTGCCGGACTTGTACCATTCGTTGACCATATTCTGAAGCTCGGAAGAAGCCGAGAAATTATCGCCGTAGCGGTAGCTGTACTTCATCTCGACGACAACGCCGGTAACTTTTGCCGCGTCGTTCGCACCCTGGACGAAGCCGTAGCCGAATCTGTTGACGGACGGGTTATTGCCCGCTCCGCCGCCGACAAAGCCGAGCTTTGTATTGCCCTCGGTAACTGCGGCGTAGCCCGCAAGATAGCCGCACTGCTCCTCTTTAAATGCAACTGCCGCGACATTCGAGAGAGCCTGTCCGTCGCCGTTGGTGAGGACATAGCCGTCAACAAAGATAAACTTTGTATCGGGATTTTCCGCTGCGGCTCGTTTGAGAGCGTTTTCCTGCTCATAGCCGGTGGCAACGATTATATTCGCACCGCCTTTTATCGCTTCGATAAACGCATTGTATCTGTCGTCGTCCGAAGCTTTGTTGCCGTTTCTGGGCTGATAATATTTATACGACTTGCCGTTTTTATAGGCAAAGAGCTTGACTCCGTCCCAGGTTCCCTGGTTGAAGGATTTATCTTTGAGCCTGCCGACATTCGTGACCATTGCTATTTCATATTTTCCGTCTTTCGAGGTCATGGTATCGGCAATTTCATCTGCCGAAATTATTTGGCTGTCTCCCGCCTCGGTCGAGAGACGCTTTTTGCTGCATGCGGTAAGGGCGGCGCATCCGAAAATCAAAAGCACCGCAAGAAGTGCCGCAAGGGACTTCTTCATGGTAAAACCTCCTATATATCTCCTATATATGACTCACGCGTCCGTTTCGATTGTTTATTATATCATTTAAGCGCCTTTAAATCAACAAAGCTTTGTGAAAAATTTATATGATATATATAGTTATAACCACAGAAGAAAAATATATTACATCTTGCAAATCCGGATTTTAAAGGCGCGAAAGATTGATTTTAGGGCTCGCAGATGATATAATCAAAAAAAAATATCAAGCGAGGTTTTCATCAGATGCACCCTATAGCCGCTTTTTGCAGACGCAATTTGAACGCACTCGGGCTCGAGCTCTACAGCATCGCATATCCCCTGCTCCCGAAGGACAGGCGCGACTGGCTGTTTGAGAAAAACGTTAATATAGTTCTCGCCGAGACGGGCGTGAAGATAATAGACAAAGACGAAGAGAGCGTCACAATAGGCAAATTCAACAAGGACGGCACATATTCGGACAGGCCGTTCCGCATACTCACGACAACCGACATTCATCTCGGCGACACGCCCTCTCTGCGCCGCAAGGCGATGCAGATGCTCGCAAATCATATTGCGCAGGCAAAGCCCGATCTTGTGATATTTACGGGAGATATAATCCTCTCGAAGTTCCAGCAGCTTGATGCGGTTCAGTTCGCGCGCTTCATGGAAAAGGCGGGAGTGTACTGGGCGATTGTCTTCGGCAATCACGAAGTTCACGAGGAAAAGGGCTTCTACAAATGGCTTATGCTCGACTCAATGCGCCGCTATCCGCACTGCCTCGCGCTCCACGGCGACGACAGTCTCTACGGCTACGGCAACTACAGAATAGACATCAAAAACGGTGAAAACTCTCTGCTCCAGAGCCTGTATCTCTTCGACTCCGGGCGCGACATACGCGAGAGATATTACAAAGACTACGGAGTTTCCGATGGCATGAAGGGCTACGACTTCTTGAAGCCGGAGCAGATAGAATGGTACAAAAACTGCGTGCGCAGGGCGGAAGAGAAATACGGAAAAGTAAAATCGATGATGTATTTTCACATTCCCCTGCCGGAGTTCGAGCATGTTATGAAGCTCGACGAAAACGGGCAGTATGTTCCGACGGGCGAAGCGAAGATTTTCTACGGCGGGATGTATGAATCCGTCGGCTGTTCACCGTTCAACAGCGGAATGTTTGACGTCATATGCGAGCTCGGCAGCACTCAGGCGGTATACTGCGGACACGACCATATCAACGACTTCTGCGCGAACTACAAAGGGGTCTGCTTCATATACAGCCAGTGCGGCGGATACGAGACATACACCATGGGCACAAACTTCGGCTGGCCTGAGGAAAAATGGATGCAGGGCGTGACGATAACCGAGATTCTGCCCGACGGCAGCATAACGGTCGGCAGACGCTTCAACCGCGACTATCTCAAGCGACCCGAGCAGTTCAACGCCGAAAAACAGGCATACGAAGAAAGCAAGAGAAAATAATATGGCATCAAGCAAAGATTATCTCGAATATGCACTCGAACAGCTGAGCAAAGCCGGCGATGTGACGAGCCGGGCAATGATGAGCGAATACATACTCTATTTTCGCGGAAAAGTAATCGGCGGGATATACGACAACCGATTTCTCGTAAAGCCCGTTCAGGCGGCGCGAAATATGATGCCGGACGCACCGGAGGAGCTGCCGTATGACGGCGCTAAACCGATGCTGATGGTTGAAAACATCGAGGACAGAGAGTTTTTGAAAGAACTCTTTGAGGCGATGTATGACGAGCTGCCCGCACCGAAGCCGAAAAAGAAGAAATAAAGCAATGCTCCCGACCTGCAAAAGCGGATCGGGAGTTAATTTTTGTTGAAAAGAAATTTGCCAATTATATAATTTGCGCAAAGAAAAAATCCCCGCCCGAACGAGCGGACAGGGACGATATTTGCTGTTCTTTTCAGGCTTTTGACTCGACGGCGATATACTTGTCGATAAAGCTCTTGACTTTTGCCTCGTATGCGGCGGAATCGGTCGGGTAGCTCTCAGCATGACCGGCGCCCTCGACGAGAAGCAGGTCTTTATCGGTACTGCACGCATCGTAAAGCTCATGCACCATATATGTAGGAACGAAATCGTCCTTTGTGCCATGGATAAAGAGCATGGGCACCTGCGCATGGCTGACGCTCTCAACTGCATCGACCTTTTTGAAATCGTATTTTGCGATATGTTTGTTAAAGAAGTTCGCGCCGTCGAGCAGCGGAGAAGTCGGAACATGGGCGTTTTTGAGCTGATAATCGAACTCCGCCCACGGGCTGGTATAGCCGCAGTCGGCAACGGTGAATTTGACATTCTTCGGCAGGTCGGGGTTGCCGCTCATCATCATAACTGTGGCGCAGCCCATTGAAACGCCGTGCAGGATTATCTGAATATCGCTTCCGAAAGTATCGGTCATGAATTTGAGCCACTGCATAGCATCGCGCGACTCATGCGAGCCGAAGCCGATATATTTGCCCTCGCTCTCGCCGTGCGCCTGATGGTCGACGATAAAGACGTTGAAGCCGAGATCGTGATAGAACTTCGACATGAGTCTGAACTCGCGCTTGCCCCAGCAGCGGTAGCCGTGGCTGCCGAAGACATAGACATCTGAGGGCTTGTCGGCTTTGAGAAGATAGCCCTTGAGCTTGTTTCCGTCAACGTTAGTTATGGAGTAATTTTCAAAAGTCTGATCATTGAGCCACTCCTCGCGCGGGTCGAGAAGGAACTTTTCGGGGTTGGTCTCCATCATTTTCTTTTTGGCGTTGGCATCCATCTTCCCGGGTATCTTCGAGTTGCGCGCTATTACTTCATAGAAGACAAGATAGCTCACCACACCAAAGAGTATACCGCAGAGCAGAAGAACCGCCGCGACGATTATTACGGTTATTTCAACAGCATTCATGATTATCACCTTTCTTGAATTTGCGTGCAACGGCACGGCTTTAGTCCAACAATATTATAACGATATGTATGAAATAAGTAAAGAAAAACTTTTATGCCAAATAAGCATTGAACGAGTTGCTTTTTTGTGATAAACTTTGCTTGTGTTAAAGACAAAAGGAGGAAAAACATGAGCAGATACGAAAGCGCAAGAGAGATATATGCGTCTCTCGGCGTGGACACGGAAAAAGCCATAGAGACGCTTCGCAGCACGGCTGTTTCAGTTCACTGCTGGCAGGGCGACGATGTTACGGGCTTCGACTCGAAGCAGGCTCTCTCCGGCGGAATACAGACCACCGGCAACTACCCCGGCAAGGCGCGCACACCCGAAGAGCTGATGCAGGACTTCGACTTTGCGGCGAGCCTCATGCCCGGCAAAAAGAAGCTCAATCTTCACGCAAGCTATGCCATATTTGAAAACGGCGAGTTCGCCGACCGCGACAAGATCGAGCCGCGCCATTTTGAAAAATGGGTCAAGTTCGCAAAGGAACGCGGCATGGGAATCGATTTCAATCCCACATTCTTCTCGCACCCGATGGTGAAGGACAATCTCACACTCTCGTCGCCCGACGAAGAGGTTCGCCGTTTCTGGATAGAGCACGGCAAGAGATGCATTGAAATATCCGAATATTTTGCAAACGAGACGGGCGTGCCCTGCCTGATGAACATCTGGATCCCCGACGGATATAAGAATATCCCCGCCGACAGACTCGGTCCGCGCAAGAGATTCAAGGATTCGCTCGATGAGATACTTTCGGTGCCTTATGACAAGTCAAAAGTTTTCGTCTGCCTTGAATCAAAGGTTTTCGGAATCGGGCTTGAGTCATACACAGTAGGCTCCGCCGAGTTCTGCATGAACTACGTTGCCTCAAAGGGCATCACTCCCCTGATGGACAACGGTCACTATCACCCGACAGAGGTTGTGTCGGACAAGATATCCTCCATGCTCCTGTTCAACGACCGCATCGCGCTGCACATCACACGCGGAGTCAGATGGGACAGCGACCATGTTGTTATTCTCGACGACGAGACGAAAGAGATAGCAAAAGAGATAGTCCGAAACGACGCGCTCGACAGAGTGTTTATAGCGACCGACTATTTTGACGCTTCGATAAACAGGATATCCGCATGGGTCACGGGAATCAGGAGCGTTCACAAGGCTCTGCTTCTCGCACTGCTCGAGCCGAACGAGAAGATGAAAAAGCTTCAGGACGAGAGCCGCTTTACGGAGCTCATGGTGCTGCAGGAGGACATGAAAACGGCGCCGTTCGGCGACATTTGGGACGAATATCTCAGGCGCGAAAATATTTCAAACGACTATATATCAGCCATACTCGACTACGAAAAGAATACACTGGAGGCAAGAAAATGAAAGACATTCTGACTGCGCCCTTTGTGCAGGAAATGATGCAGACCACCGCAAATATGTACCGTCTCGGCTGGGACGAGAGAAACGGCGGCAACATAAGCTATATGCTCGACGAAAAGGAAGTCGGCGAATATCTCGACCTCACAAAAGTTATCAGAACTATCCCGACCGGATTTGACGCGAAGCCGCTTATCGGCAAGATATTCATCGTCACCGGAACGGGCAAATACTTCAAGAACGTTCAGTTCGACCCCGAAAACAATCTCGGCATCATAAGAATCGCCGAGGACGGCACGACCGCCGAGCTGCTCTGGGGCTACTCCGACGGCGGCAGATTCACAAGCGAGCTGCCCGCTCACCTGATGAGCCACATGGCGAGACTCAGCGTTGACCCGGAGAACAGAATCGTCATGCACTGCCACCCGACGAACACGCTCGCAATGAACTATATACACGAGCTTGACGAGAAGAAGATAACCCATACGCTTTGGGAGATGTGCACCGAGTGCATCGTCGTTTTCCCGGACGGAGTCGGCGTTCTGCCGTGGATGCTCTGCGGCACGAACAGCATCGGCGAAGCGACTGCGGAAAAGATGAAAGAGTTCCGCCTCGTTATTTGGGGAATGCACGGAATCTACGGCGCGGGCAAGACAATGGACGAGACCTTCGGTCTTATCGAGACGGTCGAAAAGGCCGCACAGATATATATGCTCACGGCGCATATGCCGAGGATTAACACGATAAAGGACAGCGAGATGCAGGAGCTCGCCGAGTTTTTCGGAGTCAAATACAGAAAAGATTTCCTGAATCTATAAAATACAAGTGCAAGCCGCATTCTACAGTGCGGCTTGCTTCTATAAACGGAGTGAACATCCTGCTTATCCTTTGCGAGTCCGCGCTTTGCATTATTGCAACAATACTGATAAGCAGAAAGATAAAACGCAAAAGCTGAATAAAAAAACAAGCGACCGTCAGGATTTGTCCCGGCGGTCGTTTTTGTTATTTAATCATCAGGTCGGCTATTGTTATGCCGTCGAAAAAATCGTTGATGAGTTTATCGAGCTTCGTCCACATCGCGCGGGTGCGGCACGAGCCTGCATTCTCGCACGGAGCGCAGCCGCCCTCGACGCACGAGACGGGAGCGAGCGAGCCCTCAGTGAGCTTCAGAATCTCGCTGACTCTATATTCCTCCGGCTTTCTTTTGAGTCGGTAGCCCCCGCCCTTTCCGTGCGCACCCTCGACAAGCCCAGCTTTCGAGAGCGTTGTCATAATGCTTTCGAGATATTTGAGCGAGAGCTCTTCGCGCTCGGCAATCTCCTTGAGCGGGATAAAAGCGCCGTTCTTTTCATTTTCGGCAAGATCCGCCATGACGCGCAGGGCGTATCTGCCGCGGCTTGATACCATCATAGTTTTACACCATGCGGCAGCCGCAGCTCTCGCAGTCCTCGCACTCGGGGAACTTGCTGTGGTCATACTCAATGCCGTTCTTGTCGTAATAATCCTTGACGGCGGACTTTATAGCCTCTTCGGCGAGCACAGAGCAGTGCAGCTTGTGCGCCGGGAGTCCGTCAAGCTCATCGACGACCTGCTTGTTTGTGACGGCAAGCGCCTCGTCAATAGTCTTGCCCTTTATAAGCTCGGTAGCCATGGAGGACGAAGCTATTGCGCTCGCGCAGCCGAAAGTCTCGAACTTGACATCGTTGATTTTTCCGTCTTTTATCTTGAGATACATCTTCATTATATCACCGCACTTCGCGTTGCCGACCTCGCCGACACCGTCCGCATCGGCAATCTCGCCGACGTTGCGCGGATTCATGAAATGATCCATAACCTTATCGCTGTATAATGCCATTTTGAATTACTCCTCTCAGAAAGTAAATTTTCTCTCGCCGCTCAGAAGCTCTTTCCACACGGGCGAAAGATCTCTGAGGTATTTGACGACCTTGGTGGTCTCTTCGATTATATAATCGACCTCTTCCTGCGTGTTCTCCTCGCTGAGTGTCAGGCGCAGAGAGCCGTGGGCAACCTCATGCGGGCGGCCGATAGCGAGAAGCACATGGCTCGGATCGAGCGAGCCCGAGGTGCAGGCGGAGCCGGAGGAAGCGCATATGCCCTTTGCATCGAGCAGAAGCAGGAGCGACTCGCCCTCGATACCCTCGAAGCAGAAGCTGACATTGCCGGGCAGACGTTTTGTGCGGTCGCCGTTCAATGCGCTGTGCGGTATCTTTTCAAGACCCTCTATAAGTCTGTCGCGCAGAGCGGACACTTTCTCGGCGTTGGCATCGATATTGGCGTTCGCCTCTTTGAGAGCTGCGACCATGCCGACGATACCGGGGATATTCTCGGTGCCCGCACGCTTGCCGCGCTCCTGTGCGCCGCCTTCGATGATATTCGTCAGTCTGACACCCTTGCGGGCATAGAGAAGTCCGACACCCTTGGGGCCGTGGAACTTATGAGCCGAGAGGGAGAGCATATCGATATTCTCTTCCTTGACGTTTATATGGACATGACCGACAGCCTGAACGGCATCGGTATGGAAGATAACGCCCTTTTCTTTACATACAGCACCTATCTCGGCGATGGGCTGGATGCTGCCGATCTCGTTGTTTGCGTACATAACGGACACAAGGCAAGTGTCCTCGCGGATAGCGTCGGCGACCTGCTGAGCCGAGACCATGCCGTTTTCGTGCACATCGAGGAGCGTCACTTCAAAGCCCTCTTTTTCGAGCTTCTTGAGCGTATGCAGAATCGCATGATGCTCGAACGCAGTGGAGATTATATGCTTCTTGCCCTTTCTTGCGCCGATAGCCGCTGCGGAAACGAGCGCCTGATTATCTGCCTCGCTGCCGCCGGAGGTAAAGGTTATTTCGTTAGGCTCGCAGCCGAGAACCTCAGCCGCCTCTTCGCGCGCCTTTCTCAGCGCGTCCGCCGCAGCCTGTCCGACGGAATGGAGGCTCGACGGGTTGCCGTAGATCTTGTCCATATACGGCAGCATCGCTTCTATTGCTGTGCGGCTCGTCTTTGTCGTGGCCGCGTTATCAACATAGATAGTGGTCATTTATATCAGAACTCCTCTCAATAATCAAGTATGTTCACAGGAAAACAAATCATTCGACCCGTTCCCCCGATTCCGCAACGATTATATACCCATTTACATACTATGTCAATAGGTTGAATAAAAAAGATACAGAGCAGAGGACAACTCCCCTGCTCTGTGAATTAAAATTTTTATTCCGCTTTCTTTGCACCGTTTTCGAGAGCCGCATCAGCCCACGCGGCGATATACTCCTCGACCTCGTCGCGGTTTGTCTCGTTGAGAATCTCGTGTCTGCCGCCGTCAAAGAGCTTGAGGGTAACATCGTGGCCTGTAGCCTTGAGATCCTCGGCGACCTGAGTCACGCCCTTTGAATAATCGCCGACGGGATCCATTGAACCGGAGACGACGAGAACCGGGATATCGGTAGAGAGCTGCTCATACCAGTCCTTGCCGGAGACGGAATTGAGGACAGAGAACAGGTCTTTATAGCCTGCCGCAGTGAAGAGGAAGCCGCAATATTTATCGTCGATATACTTCTGAACCTCGGCCTCGTCTCGGGTGAGCCAATCGAAGTCGGTCTTGACATTATCAAACTTCTTGTTGTAGTTGCCGAAAGCAAGATTGTTGATGAACTCACTCTTATGGCGGCTGCCGCGGCTCTTGCCGACGAAGCTTGCAAGCTTTATGGCGATAGGTGCGGCGGGATTCTTTCCGCTTGTGCCGCAGAAGATAGCCGCCTGAACATCGTTATATTTAGCGGTATAGTTTCTTGCGATGAACGAGCCCATGCTGTGACCGAAGAATACGACGGGCTTGCCGGGATACTCCTCGCGGGCGATATCGGTAAGCGAGCGGCAGTCGATGACAAAATCTCTCCAGCCGTCCTTCTCGCCGAAATAGCCGAGGTCATCGTCGGACGCGACGGACTTGCCGTGACCGATATGATCCTGCGCAAAAACAGCATAGCCGTGCTCGCAGAGCTTCTTTGCAAAGCGGGCGTAACGCTCGCCGTGCTCCGCCATGCCGTGGGTTATCTGGAATATAGCCTTGACGCTGTCCTTATCCGCGGGCGCCCAGCTGCGCGCGTAGATATCGCAAAGACCAGTTGCGGATTTAAATGAATATTCTTTTCTTACGATTTCCATGATAAATTAAGCCTCCGATTTTACGGTGATCTTTAATACAAGACCGAAACGATCTCCTATATGTGATATTATAACATACTATAAACAAATTGTAATCCTTTTGTAAAGAAATAAACGAAAAGTCTACATATCTTACAAATATATCGTGCTGTGTTTGGGCATATTCAACAAATATATATGTACGTGGCAGTCTATATTCTACAATAGTCGAACATAAAATCTTGCCAAACGGCGGGAATAAAAGTATACTGTTATTATAGTCTATACCGTACAGGGAGGGAAAGCTATGATCTGGTGCGTTGAGGACGACGCGAGCATACGCGACATTGAGGTTTATGCACTGCAATCGACAGGGATAGAGGCCAGGGGCTTCGAGGACGGGACTTCGTTCTGGGAGGCTTTAAACGGCGGCGAGAAGCCGGAGCTTGCGGTTATCGATGTTATGCTGCCCGGCATCAGCGGCATCGATCTTCTGCGCAGGATGAAAGCGTCTTCGGAGCTCTGCGACATTCCCGTTGTTATGGCGACGGCAAAGGACACCGAATACGACAAGATAACCGGGCTCGACCTCGGCGCGGACTACTATCTGACAAAGCCGTTCGGCGTGATGGAGCTTGTCTCCTGCGTCAAGGCGGTTCTGCGCCGCTGCAAGCCCAAGGCGCAGGAGCATATTCTGAAAGCGGACGGGCTCGAAGTGAACCTCGACGAGCACACGGTCACGGGCGACGGCGAAAAGATAGTTCTGACATACAAAGAATTTGAGCTTCTCAAACTCTTTCTTTCGAACCCGGGCACGGCATTCACGCGCGACAAGCTGATGGAGGAAGTCTGGAGCACTGACTACTGCGGCGAGACGCGCACGGTTGATATGCACATACGCACGCTGCGCCAGAAGCTCGGCAGATTCGGCGAGATGATAAAGACGGTTCGCGGAGTCGGCTACCGTCTGGAGGCCAGCAAATGACGAAGCGGATTTTCAGATCGATTTTCTTCGCGGCGTTCTGCGTGCTCTTAGCGTCGCTCGCCATAATCACTGGATGCCTGTACGAATACTACAGCAATGCATTTGAAAATCAGATGAGAGACGAGCTCAATCTCGCCGCCGCGGCGGTAGACATGAGCGGGAGCGGATATCTCGAATCCATAAAAACCGACAGATTCCGTCTGTCGCTGATAAGCGCGGACGGCAAGGTGATATACGACACCCGAGAGGATGCGGACACGCTCGCAAACCACGCAGACAGAGAAGAGATAAAGGAAGCACTTGAAACGGGCAAGGGATACAGCACGCGCTACTCCTCCACCCTGCTCCAAAAGACGACATATATCGCGAAGAAGCTCGCCGACGGCAGCGTACTGCGGATATCATCGAGCCGTGAGACTATAGGCGTGCTCGTCTTTGAGGCGATGCAGCCGATACTTATAGTGATAGTCGCCGCGCTGATAATCTCGGCGGTCATTGCGGCGCGGCTTTCAAAAAAGATAGTTGAGCCGCTCAACTCGCTCGACCTCGAGCACCCGCTCGAAAACAAAACATATGACGAAATCGCTCCCCTGCTCAGCAGGATTAACCGCCAGCACGAGCAGATAAAAGAACAAATAAAGGCTCTGCAGAAAAAGACGGACGAGTTCACGCAGATAACGGACAACATGAAAGAGGGGCTTGTGCTCCTCGACAACGACGGAAAGATACTGAGCATAAACCCCGCCGCGTGCAGACTGTTTGAAGCGGACGAAGAATGCATCGGCAAGGATTTTGTTTCGATTGACCGCAGCTGCGAGATATCCGCCGCGATAAAGCGCGCCGAAGAGAGCGGACACAGCGAGACGCGCACAAAATACAGCGGCAGAATATATCAGTTCGACATCAGCCGCATAGAATCTGACGGCTCGGCGCGCGGGTCGGTTATTTTGTTCTTCGACATGACGGAACAGCAGAACGCCGAAAAGATGCGGCGCGAGTTCACAGCGAATGTCTCGCACGAGCTGAAAACTCCGCTTCAGGGCATAATCGGGAGCGCGGAGCTTATTGAAAACGGAATGGTCAGGGACGAGGATATGCCGCGCTTCGTCGGGCACATACGCTCGGAGGCGCAGAGGCTCGTCAATCTTATAAATGATATAATCAGGCTCTCCCAGCTCGACGAGGGCGACGAGATGCCGCACGAAAGAATCGGACTTCTCTCGCTGTCGCAAGAAATCGCCGAAGACCTCGGAGACGCGGCAAAGAAGAAAAATGTAACGCTTAGCGTCGGCGGAAACGAAGCATATGTTTTCGGCGTTTCAAGACTGCTCTACGAAGTGATATACAACCTCTGCGACAACGCGATAAAATATAACCGCGAGTGCGGACAGGTTGACATAAATATAGATAGTGTCGGCGGCGCGGCGAAGCTCACTGTTTCGGACACGGGAATAGGCATAGCGCCGAAGCATCAGGCAAGGATTTTCGAGCGGTTTTACCGGGTCGACAAGAGCCATTCAAAGGCGACCGGCGGCACGGGGCTCGGACTGTCGATAGTCAAGCATGCAGTGCAGTATCACGGCGGCACGGTCTCTATAGAGAGCGAGGAGAACAAGGGCACGCGCATAACGGTTACACTGCCGTTGAGTGAATAGGAAAAAGCATCCGCGATGAAAAAATCACGGATGCTTTAAATTTTATTATATTATTCCGACTTTTCGCGCATATCCGCGAGGCGTTCGGCTTTCTTTCTGACCTTGCGGCGGCGTTCGAAGCAATAGATGAGCGCGCCTATCGAGACTATATCGATAACGACGACCATATCCCAGAAGATACCCACCACGACCATTGCGGCGAAAAGCAATATGGCGAACACCTTTTTGCTGCTCTTGAACGCTGTTTTGATAACTTTGAAACGGACTTTCTTCCACGCGGTGCAGATGATTATAACGGCGAGAGTCGCAGTCGGCACACGCATTATCACGGGATGGGCAATAATCGAGAGCACAATCATGATAACTGCGGCAAAGATTCCGGTCATTCGGGTCTCGCCCTCGGAGCTTTCATCGCCGACCGTCATTCCGTCGCACACCGGGCAGATTATCGATCTTAAACCCTTGAATGCGAGCGAATTGCGGACGACCGAGAGCTGATTTTCTTTCATCAGCGTATCGGCGACAAGGACGACCACAAGCGCCCACGCATATATAAACGACGGAAGAAGCTTCTCGGGAGTAACATCAAAAATGCTGATATCGCCGACAAGCAGAAAGCTCGGTGTAGAAGCAAAACTGCCGACCTCGTCTATGGCGGTGCGCTCCGCAACAGGATTGAGGAAGAGGTTGAGCACGGTTGTCAGCACAAGTGCGACAGCGGGTGCGGGCACTTTTCGGCTGAGTTTTTTGAACTTTATCGGATAGGTTATCATTATGACGAGGGTTATCGTGCCGTAGAGCACGCCGCGCCAATTTGAGTGAAAGCCGTATGAGCGATAAGCGACGAGGGTCTCAAAAGCGGAACCCGCCGGGACGCCTATGCCGAAATAGTAGTTGACCTGGATTATGCACAGCACGGCGGCGACAATAAAAGTTACCGCGCCGAGAGCCGCGGGAGGTATCTTGAAGAAAGATTTATTGAACTGAATAGTTGCGACAAAGAGCAGGAGCATACCCGCGATAATGCAGGAGAGCATCGCGCCGGGGACGCCGATCGTATTTGCCGCATAGATAAGTATCGCGAACACCTCGACATGGGGCGTCGGAATCCTGTTCGGGCTGCCCGAGCCTATAATGCACGCCGCTATTGCGCCGACAATCCCTGCCGCCGCGCCGAACGGCGAATTGCTGCCGAAGGCAAGCGCGAGCGGGAATATCCAGCCGACCGCGGTCAGCGAGCCGAGGGCATCCTTTTTCAGTTTCTGCAAATCGTATTTTCCGCTTTTTTTCAAAGACCTCACTCCGTTCCTCCGATATTATATTATATCGCTCCGCTTTTTTCAAGACAGATTCAAAAGCGAGGCAAATTATCATTATAATATTGATTTGAAGCCGCGCAGGATATATAATAAGAAGAAAGGACAGGAGGAAAAGAACCATGATGAACATATGGCACGACATAGCTCCGGAGAGAATAAAGAGCGATGACTTTGTCGCCTGCATTGAGATATCCAAGGGCGGCAAGAACAAATACGAGATGGACAAGGAGACCGGCATGCTCAAGCTTGACCGCGTCCTCTACACCTCGACCCACTACCCCGCCAACTACGGCTTCATCCCGCGCACATACGCCGACGACAACGACCCGCTCGATGTTCTCGTGCTGTGCAGCGAGGCGATACTGCCGATGACGCTCGTAAAATGCTATCCGATAGGCGTTATCAAGATGATCGACAGCCAGTCTATCGACGAGAAGATAATCGCCATCCCCGACCGCGACCCGAACTACAACGCATACAGAGATGTCAACAGCCTGCCGAGGCACATTCTCGACGAGATAATGCACTTCTTCAGCGTATACAAAATGCTCGAGGGCAAGGAGACGATAGTCAAGGAGCTCTGCGGGCGCGACGTTGCGATAGATATAGTCAGCAAGTGCATCAAGGCATATGAGGACAAGTTCGGAGACGAACAGAACTGAAAATAAAACGAAGCCTCCCGGAGATTTTACCGGGAGGCTTGCTTTTTATTCAACCGTCAATCGGCTTTTGTGACGCTCTTTGTGACAAAGCTGTCAACGCGCCATTTGCCGTTTTCTTTTTTCATCACCACATGACCTATCCGTTCTTTCGCATCGGAATCGTCGCTGAAAACCGCCGTATATTGGAACGACGCGGTATCGCTTGTGGCTTTGTCTATCGGCGAAAACTTTATGCTCTCTACCTTTGCGGGAGTTGCGCCGTAATACAGCGCGCACGCCGCTATCATGCCTTCGGTGCATTTATCGGTAACAGCACCGTCGCACCGCTCGCGCATATATGTGTCAAAATTCCTGTTGTCAATGGCTTCTCTGCGCCTTTGAATTTCTGCGTTGTCCACAGTATACACGGCAGTCAGAACTTTCTCCGCCGTTCTCTCGGGGCGCGAATAATAATAGCCGACACCCGCACCAACGGCTATGGCTGCGGCAGCAATGACGCACACAACAATGATAATAATTTTTCGCTTGTTTTTCATAATAAATCACCTGTTCGGAATATGTCGGATTTTCCGCTGACAAATATTACCTGAACATCGGAATCACGCCTTTCTGTAAAAATAAGATTGGTCGAGTGATTATACCCTAAAGCGATTGTGATATAAAAACTTATTTCAATATTATACTATCAAAAATTCAATCGCTTATAATTCCAACTATTAAATTTATTTATTTTTGTTTATTGTCACAAAAAGCCACTGCGTTTCTTGTAAATATTGCACAGCAGAAAAATCGCAGATATAAATACCAAAAGCTGCCGGGAAAACCGACAGCTTTTGTTGTTATATCAGTATTTTAAAAAGTTATCTTGACATTGACAGTGCCGGAGACGGGCTTGACAACAAGCTTTGCCGCGCCGTTTTCGCCGACAGATTCGAGCTCATACTCGCAGCCCTCGACGGTCTTTGCGGGCTTATGTATATAAATCTCCGTCGGAGCGGCGCACTCGCCGTCGCCCTCGTAGCTGAGGTTGAACTCCTGAGTCGACTGATCGAAGCCGTATGAAACGAGTCTGCCGCTGACAGCGACGGGATAAGGACGGCTGAGAACTTTCATCAGCGGGCTGTTGAACATATTGTCAACATAGTGCCAATAAGTGAAGCCCCACTTGTGCTGCTCGAAGAAGTTGACAAGGAACTCGATATGCGGGAGCCAATCCTCGCCCTCGCCGCCGAAGCCGCCCCACTCGCCTACGAGCACGGGTGCATCGAGTCTGTCCTGAGTTCTGACATGCTCCTCGAATATGGCTCTGGCTCTGTCGTTGCTCGCATACTTATACTGCGGGGTATCGACCATAAAATCGTAGCCGTGAGGAGTGAAGCAGAAGTTCTTCTCGCGCTTGCCGTTGACCTCTATTGCGGGAGTCGAGCAAGGAATGCATGTATTCGACCAATAGCAGTTCTCCATGACGAGTATACCCTTGTCGGTAACCTCGCGGATAGCGGTTGAAACTTTGTTGATAAACGGAGAATACTTCTCGATATCGAACTTTCTGACATATTCATATCCGGCCTTGCGCGTGACATCCTTGAGGACATCGCCGGTTATCTGCTCGAGATATTTGACCTCGTCGCGTCTCTGTTTGTTGAGGAAATCGCCGACGAGCTTGAAGCACTTGACGCGCTTGTCGCCGATAACGGTGCCGACAGCGGTGGAGATGAGCTTCTTGAAGAGCTTGCCGCCGTCCGAGCCGAGGAAAGGCTCATTGAGCATATCGAATCCGAAGAGTGCGGGATGATCCGCAAAGCGAGCCGCGACGTGCTGCCACATGGCGGCAAAATAATCGATAAGACCCTTGCCGTTATATTCGCGGTTGTTCCAGAAATTATCGAATGCGCGCTGAGTCGCCTTGCCCCAGAAATAGCCGGCAGCCCAGACAAGCTTGGGCTCTTTTGGATCGTACTGGTCGGTTATAGTCGCCCAATCGGGTGCTCCGTCTCCGTAGCAGCGCGGAGAATAGAGATCCTGATGCATATCAAAGAGTATATAGACACCGTGAGCGGCGCAGAGATCGAAGATGCGGTACATATCGTCGAGATACTCGTCATTGTAGCTGCCGGGCTCGGGCTCGATCATGCTCCAGGTGGTGCCGAGGCGGATAAGATTGAGTCCGCGCGAGGTCATCTCGTCGAGCAGTTTATCGTCGATATTGAAGCCGAACTTGTTGTCCTCGCTGTTTTTGCGCTTATCTACGATATTGACGCCGTAGAAGATACGCTCTCTGCCGTATTCATCGACAAAGCTTCTTTTTTCGGTAACTATACGCTCCATAATGCTCTCCTTTTAATTACTAACTTTACTTTAGTATATACAAACAGCCGAAATAAGGCAAGGCTTTTGAGGAAATTCGGCGTTTTCATCAATGTTCTCGGATTTTTTTGTTAACAATGCCTTGCAAATACAATATATAAACAATATATAAACAATATATAAACTTGAAAGTATTTATTGTAAAATACGCTAAAAAATGCTATTATAAATTCGCGGATAGTTCATTTTTTCAGGAGGATAAGAAAATGAAAAAGCATACTTTTTCAAGAGTTTTAAGCATGGTTCTTTGCCTTGTGCTCGCACTAAGCGCAATCTGTCTGCCGGCATACGCCGAAAAAGGCGGAGAGGCAACCGAGAGGCGCGGCGCGATAACCGACGAGGATATGCTGCACACAAAGGGAAAGAAAATCTACAATAAGCGCGGCGAAGAAGTCATTCTCCGCGGAGTTAATCTCGGCACATGGCTCATCCATGAGTCCTGGATGACCCCCATCGAGAACTCCGACGACAATATTTCGACCCTCAACACCCTCACGGAGCGTTTCGGTGTCGAAAAAGCGTATGAGCTCATCAACATCTACGAGGACAACTGGATAACCGAATACGACCTCGACAGAATAGTTGAGCTCGGCTTCAACTGCGTACGCGTTCCGTTCTGGTTCCGCAACTTCTACTATGATGACAAGGGCACAAAAATCCTTGACAAAAACGGCGAGTGGGATTTCAGCCGTCTCGACTGGGTCGTTTCCGAATGCGCTAAGCGCGGCCTCTATGTTATTCTCGATCTCCACGGCGCACCCGGATATCAGAACAACAAGGATCACTGCGGCAAAATCGGCGACAGCGGCCTTTTCAAGCTGACTAAGCAGGCCGAGGAATGGAGAAAGCTCACAATTGAGCTTTGGGTTGCAATAGCCGAACGCTTCAGCGGCAATCCCGCAGTCGCTATGTACGACCTGCTCAACGAGCCCAACTGCGACGTAAACTCATATCTTCAGAAGAACAACCTCGTCACCATCTCCGTCTACAACCGCCTCTATAAGGCCATACGCGAGGTTGACAAGGATCACATAATGACCATGGAGGGCATCTGGAGACTTTATAATCTCCCCGCGCCGTGGTTCATCGGCTGGACTAACGTTGTCTATCAGCTTCATTTCTATGACACAAGCAACTTCATGTACAGCCTTCTCGTCTTCTTTGCAAAGCTCTATCCCTACAATGTTCCGCTCTATGTCGGCGAGTTCAAGCCCATGGGCAGCGCCACATGGGATCACGTGCTCACGCTGTTCAACAGCTCAAACTTCAGCTGGACTATCTGGTCATATAAGGGCTGCGGCCACGGAGCAGACACCTCCGACTGGTATATCATCGGCAGCAAGCCGGGCTTCGAGCGCGCAGACATAAAGAACGACGATTTCGACACAATAGCCCGCAAATGGGGCGCGGCCGTCAGGAGCGAGGGCAACTACGTTGACACCGGTCTCTATGACATAGTCAAGGATTACATCTGATATCCGATATAACAGAATAATTACGGCAGCCGTTTCAAAAGCGAAGCGGCTGCTGTTTTTTGTTTTCTGCGGTGGAATCGGGGATATTAAATTGAGATTTGCAGGCGTAAATGCCGACAATAAACAGCTGTTGCAATATTACAAATCAGCACAATTGTGTAGAAGCAGATGATTTCCGCCCCCGAATTCTGCATAAATCTATTTACATACACTTTGCAGGGACATCCCTTGCGGCTGTCCGATATCGGCAATATCCGATGCAAAGCTTCAACCGATATAACTTACCCTCTACCATCGCGTCCTACTACAATCAAACTTTTATACTTCCCGCATTTCAGCATTTTCTTTTTATTCAAAAAAGTAAACGCCTGCAAAAGAAAAGCAAACTGTGCCCACAAAAAGGCAAGCAAGCATCGCTTAAAAGTAAGTCTTTTTGCGCCATGCTGCGAAAAAAGCGCTTGAAATGCGGGCGCATTCCTGCGCGCCTTTTTCTTGCCTGTCATCAAAAATCCAATATTTTTAAGTGCAAGCAGTTTTGCTGCGCAAAACCGATGTGTGCCTGCCTTTTTATGGGCTGCGCCCCGAGACCCCACAACGCCACGCCGCAGTATAAAGTTTGCGGCTAGCTCGGCACATTCGCCTGCAAACTCGCTTCCACTCAAACAATACGGGCTCGTGCGTCTTGCTTCGCAAGCCGTCCCCTCGCCTCTCAAAAGAGCTTTTAAACACTGCGGCGCGGCTATTGGAAGCTTAATTATCAAGATTAGTCGAGTCGCTAACTTTTATTTTGCAAAGGTTTGTTCTAATAAGACATACAAGCTCTGATTTATCGATATTTTTTATATATACCGATACATAAAACCCTGACCACGGAAAGCCATGGGCAGGGTTGCTGTTATATTATACGGCGGAAAATCGGGCGACATTTATTCTATGATTTTCAGCTTGCCCACTTGCTCAGGTGCTGATCAGTGCCCGAGAGCATGAACTGCGGATAATTCTCGTTCACGCCGGCATAGAAATCACCGTCGCAGGTCGCGAGCCAAAGGAAGAAGTTGCTGTAATCCGTGCCGTAAGATGCGGAGACATGGGGCGCGCCCTTTATTATATAAGTATACTTCGGGAAGAGCGCGGTCGAGAGGTCGACACATCTGTCGGGCGACAGATACTCAGCCTTTGCGGGAACATAATCATCACCGAGGGTCTCGCCGTACTTCGCGACAGTTGCATAGCCGGACATCTCATATGTCTCAAGCACGCCGTCGCCCGTGAAATCCGCGCTCTCATAGAGCGGAGCCATCGGCTTATCATAATGGGAAATAATCGCAACCTTGACGCCGTCGCGTATCATGTTTTCAATAAGCTCGGTGCGGTTTGACATCATCTTCTGCAGGCGCTCGCCGTAAGCGAGGAAATCCTTGTGCTCCGCCGCGCTGTCGCCGAAAACGAAGTCGACTGCATTATTGTAATCCTGCGGCTGAACGAGTCCCCAAAGAACCGGCATATAGGCAAAATCCGGAATGAGCACGCGCTCATAGACCTCGTCTTTATAATTATCGACAATGTAGTCGGTAACCTTCTGAAGCAGCTTGAATGCGCCGACGCTGTTGAGCGTCTTCATGAATGCCGCCACAGCAGCGTTCGAGCCTGTAGCATCGGCAAGCAGGCCGGAGAAATAATTATACATCGTATCTGCCTTGAGCTCGATCTTGCCGGTCAGAACATCGGAGGCAACCTGCGCACCGCAGAATGTCGAGGACATAAAGACGCAGCGGTCGACCTTGCTGTAGCCGTACTTTGTCAGATAAGCGACGGTCATTATGCCGCCCATGCTCGCGCAGAATATCGAGACCTTGTCGTGTCCCGACTCAGCTATGGCTCTGTCAACTGTCGCGGCGATATCGTCGGCGACTTTGTAAGGGTCGAGACGCCAGTCGTATGTAAACAGATATGTGTGGTTGGCGGGAAGATTCTCGGCACAGGCGCGGGTCATTCCGCGCTCGCTGTTAGAATCGAAGTTTTCCCAAATCTCAGGATAATTCTCCGCGCTCCCGGGATATTTCGCAACGCTGACATTGTACTTCGACTCGCCGTTTTCTTTCATCGCATAGCCGTCAAGCAGGTTTGCCGCATAATCGATAACAGCCTGGAAGAAAGGATCGATATCCTTGGCTTTGACTGCACCGGAGATGCCCTTGTAAAGCATGGAGAGCAAATCGCCCAAATCAAACTCGAAGGCGTTGCGCTCATTCTCGGTGCCCTTGTCGATATAGAGCCCCATCATATCCATTCCCCTGACTATGACCACGGGGCAGTCGGTGCAGGTCGCGGGATCGTGCGCTTTCTCCGCCTGCGCTGCTGTGTCTGCGGTTTTCGCGCCCTGATACGCAAATGCCGGCGTCACAAAGCTCAGCAGAAGCGCAAAGGCGAGGAAAACACTCAGAAATTTTTTCATTGTTTTCATCCTTCGTTTCTTTTATATTTTCCCGAGGTCCCTGAAAACCGACCACGAGACTAATTCGATATTGTTCCTGCGCGCGGCTTCGAGAAGATCGCCGCTTTGAAGAAGTCTCAATTCATAGACGCGCTTCGTCCACTCGCCGGGCTTGTCGTCTACCGGATACGCAGGGTGCATGAAAATCTCAGTCACGCCGTCGATGCAGTTTTCAACAGCGTCAAGATAATATTTGCGCAAGGTGTCGTAATCTTTTATGCGATCCATCGACCACGGATTCGACACAAGGTCATCGAGCAGGCCGACTCCGCGCCGCTCACCCGCTCCAACAATAATTTTCTGGAAGCATTTTATCACACCGGGAGCTTCCCTGTCAATCTGTCTGGACAAAAATCCCGGAGTTTTCGGAAATCTGTAGGGCAAGGAATGTTCCGCGCAGAAATTATATGCATCAATATAGAAACGCCTGCCGTTTATACCGTAGAGCGTGGCGCAATGGTTATCGGCATGGTCGACTTCAACGCCCCTTGAGCTGATAAAATTATACTGCGCCTCAAGCTCCGCGCGGACATCGCGGCGGCGGGCGTGCAGGGCGAGCCCGACCTGACTCTCATAGAGTCCCATCCCCTTTTCACTGAGCGAGGGCGCGCCGCTGTTGCTCTGCCAGCGATTTTTGCTGTCATCTGAATTTATAGTCAGATGCACGCCGACGGGATAGCCGCCGATCCTTGCGAGCTCAGCGGCGTTGGCGGCATCCGGCGCGACGGTCATTAGCGAGGTCGAGGTTATCAGTTTGCCTCGCATGAGCTCGTCTATCGCCTTTGTCTGCTGCGGATTATAGCCGAAATCATCGGCGTTGATTATAAGATACTTAGACATTTGCTTTTAACTCTTTCCTCCTTTTAAAATTGCACCAGTCGTTTGACTCATCTTTGAAATGCAGGAACAGGGTGAATATTGTTGCCACAGCCATGGCTATGAACGGGAACACGCAGAGCAGGAACCGCGACGCCATATCGGGATTCGAGCCGGGGTTCGCTCCGCTCTCGAAGCCGAACGTCACGCTGATAACTTTATAGCCGAGCGAGACATAAAGTCCGTTCAGGCGGTTCATGACGCCGACGAGACTTGTGAGCATTCCCTCGCGTTTTACGCCGTGGCGGGAATAGTCATCATCGATTATCTTCGCGCCGATGCAGTCGATGGTGACAAGGCATCCGGCGACACCCATACCCATAACGCACATTATGGCGACCGCGACGGGCATTGTGTTTGCAAAGAACAGCGGGATGAATCCGACTGTCAGCACGGCAAATCCGAGCCTCCAGACATTCATGATCCCCGCGCGTTTTACGACATTCGACCAGACCACTATGCCGACAAGCGCGACGCCGAACACCACGCCGAGCATGACGGTTGTCATGGAGCTTTCAAGCTTCAGAGTATACTGAACATAGAACGGGATTGCCTGAGAAATGAGCGAGAACGCGGCGGAATAGAGCGCGTTTGCAAAGCCGAATATCCAGAATTTGCTGTTGGTGATGAGGGCGAATATCGCCTTGAAGAGATCGGGCTTCTCGTCGTTTGCCGCTTCCGCTTCCTCTTCTTCGATATTCTCGTGGCAGCCGAAGGTCATGAACATAATGACTGCGAGGGCGATAACGCCGTAAATGATCGCAGTGAGATTATAGCCTATCTTTGAAGTGACAACGGGAGTGAGCACGATTGAAATAACCATAGCGACAAGCTGGCAGACCTGTCTTATAGCATTGGTCTTTGCTCTGAGCTCGTCGGTCTTGAAAAGAGTCGGGAACAGAGCACCGTAGTTTGCGTTCATGAGCGAGTCGAGCGTGCCGGTGAGTATGTACATCAGCAGAATATAGAGATAAGCCTGACCGGAGTTCGACTGCACGCGCGCGGGCATATTATAGAACATCACGAAGCAAAGAATCATCAGCGGAGTGCCGATAACGAGCCACGGTCTGCGCTTGCCCCACTTTGTATGCGTTCTGTCCGAAAGGAAGCCGTAGACGGGGTTATCGATGGCATCGACAAAGGTGTAGATAAACAGTATCTTCGCCATTTGGTCGGTCGTGATGAGTCCGAGCTTCAGAACATAATATGCGGCGGCATAAGACTTCAGCATATTTATCGGAATCGATGTGCCGAGCATGCCGAAGCCGTAGCGGAACGGGGAAGTGCGTTTTCGGTTCAAAGTGTTTGAAGGTTCCATCAGTTATCCTCCTCTTCCTCTTTCTGAAAATATATCGGATTTGTGAGCGCGCGAACTGCGCCGAGTTTTCCACACCCTCTGATTGCCTTGACATAAGCGAAATTATCGTTTTTCGGCTCTATATCAATATCAAGATTTCCTCGCGCGAAGTGCTTTATCACGCGCTCTCCGCTGCCGGTGACAAGAACAAGCGTTTCGCCGCAGAGCTGTTCCGCGTGAAGATGGAGTTTTTTGTTTTTGTCATAGCGAACAGCGTCGCCCATCATTGCATCGCCGCAGGTCAGAGTCAGGCGCGCGCCGTCAACTCCGCTTGAAACGAAGGAGTGCCCTGCGCGGATATTTTTCAGTATATCCTCGCGGCGACGCGACGGCGAATAGACTGCCGTTATCGGATTGCCGAGCTTCGCGAAATCCTTAGGACGATGGAAATCACTGCCGCCGACGGCGGGTATGCGTCTCCCCTCACGCAGAAGCTGAGTCCACCACTTTATGCCGCGGATATTCGTTCCGCGCATCGGTCCGTTCCAAACCTCGATTATATCAAAATTCATGCTGTTCCATTTATACGGGCAGAACGGACATTTCGGATGGTCTACCGATATGACCGCGTCGAGCGAACGGGCGTCGTTGATTATCTTTTCCATCTCCTCGGGCGTGTTTGCTATGAAGCTGTTTTCAAAGGGCGCTTTGGCTCCGAAGAAATTCATATGCCCTTTATAGTGCGTCCATTCGACTGCGTAAACAAAAGTCAGCCCCGGGATATCCGGCAGGCAAAAATTATCGGCATAGTTATTGTGGTTTGCAAGCCCGACGAAATCGAGCCCGCTATCGCGGGCGAGCTTCCCTACGGCTTCGGAATCGAGCGCGCCGTCGGAGGCTATGGTATGTATATGCAGGTCGCCGAAGAGTAGTTCGGGTTCGGCATTCGCGCTATCAGAAGATATATCTTCGGGCGCATCCTGTTTATAATGCTTCGGTTCGGGGTCGCCGGGTTTGTGATATTCAAACTCAATATCATATGTGACCTCAACGCCCGCGGGCACGACATGATACGCGCCGACGATTATAGACCACTCGCCCGACTCGGGTCTTTGCACAAGATAGCCGTTCGTGGACTTATCTTCGCCGACAAATATGCTCGGATGCGCGCTGCCCGACCAGCCGAGGAATCTCCTCTTTTCGTCCATGAGACCGAGGTCGATTATATTCTGCGGGTGTATCTCTCTGAGCAGACCTTTGGTGCCCTGCCAATAGGAATACGATACCGTGACGCGCGAGACGTTTTCGGGCACGGTGAACGGTATTGTATAATAGGTTCCCTCGCGGGACTTTTCAACGAAATGTTTAAGCCGAGGCATTTTGTGCAAACTCCATAAAAATTATATTGTATTTATTATAAAACAGTATATATTATTTTTCTTGCTATTTTTTAATATGAATGAGCGTTTTTTTAAATTTTATGTTTTTATAATCAATATAAGCTCTTGAAATCGGCGATAAAGTGTGTTATTTTTAAGAAAGCGCCAATCAAAGGAGTGAAAATATACGGACAGGCTGAACATTATCGACTACAGGACGAATCCGATTATAAGCAAATATTCCGTGTCATTTCACCTTTGGGGCTCGGAGGGCACGACGGAGCACGGACACAACTACTACGAGATTTTTCTTGTAACGGACGGGCGCGTCTGCCACAAGATAAACGGCAAAATTTCCGAGATAAGCAAAGGCACTTTGTGCATGATATGCCCCGGCGACATTCATCAGCTGCGCCGCATCGAGAATTTTTCGAGCATACACATGAACATCTGCATCTCGCCGAAAAAGTTTGAAGAAATCTGCTCGGCTCTCGGGATAGATCCCGAAGCGTTCGAGTCGCAGAAACCGCTGACGGCTGCGCTCTCGACCGAGGAGCAGGCATACTTTGCCTCGCGGGCAAGTCTCATAAACAGGCTCATCGGCGACGGATACGAAAAAGCGGCGAGCGTAATATGCTCGACCGCATCGGATTTTATCTCGATAATAAACAGCTCGAAGCTCACGCAGAAAATCGACTGCCCCGAGTGGTTTGAAAACATGCTCGAAAAGATACGCTCTCCGGAATACATGACCTGCAGCGCGGCGGACGTATATGAAATGAGCAACTTCTCGCCGCCCGTTGTTATCGAAGCGTTCAGAAAATACACGGGCAAGACGGTTTCGGCATATCTTAGGGACACGAAATGCGAATACGCCTGCCTGCTGCTAAGCGGAACCAAGATGACAACGCTTGAAATATCCATGCAGCTCGGCTACTACAGCCTGAGCCACTTCAATCGTGTTTTCAAGAGCTACTCCGGCTTCTCCCCCGCCGCATACAGGCGCGAATATCAAAAATAAAGCATCCGCACGAAAAGTACGGATGCTTTATTTATTCCCGACCTGCCATTTTCAGCAGATCGTCCTGAGTTATGACCGGGATGCCGAGGTCGGTCGCTTTTTGCAGTTTGCTTCCGGCTTCCTCGCCTGCGACGACATACGAAGTCTTTTTCGAGACTGACGACGACGCTTTGCCGCCGAGGTTTTCGATTATCTCAGTCGCTTCTTTTCTCGAAAGCGTCGGCAGAGTACCCGTAAGGACGAAAGTCAGACCAGCGAAGCGCCGGTCGTCGCTCTTCTCTTTGAGCGACTTCATATTGACTCCCGCCGCTTTGAGTCGTTCTATTAAATCGGCCGTCTGAGTCATGGAGAAAAATTCCGCCGCGCTCTTTGCCATTATTCCGCCGAAGCCGTCTATTTCGGCTATCTCCTCTTCGGACGCGGCGATTATAGAATTAATATCGCCGAAATGCTCGGAGAGAAGCTTCGCCGCTTTCTGCCCGATATGGCGTATGCCCAGAGCGAACAGCAGGCGCGAAAGGTCGTTTTGCTTTGAGCGTTCGATAGCCTCGACGAGATTTTTTGCCGACCTTTCCTGATGCCCTTCAAGCATCATTATCTCGCCTGCGGTTATGTCATATATATCGGCGACATTTGATATCAGATTTTCGGAGATAAACTTTTCGACGAGGGCGTCGCCGAGTCCCTCGATATCCATGGCATCACGCGAACAGAAATGGATAACATTGCGCAGCAGCTGAGCCGGGCACTCGGGATTGACACAGCGGACAGCCGCCTCGCCCTCTTCGCGGATAACGGGAGCGGAGCAGGACGGGCAGATTGACGGCAGGATATACGGCACGGAATTTTCCGCGTGCGACACGACGCGCACGACCTCCGGGATTATATCGCCCGCTTTTCTTACGGCGACTTCATCGCCGATGCGGATATCCTTTTCTGTTATGAAATCCTGATTATGAAGCGTTGCGCGGCTGACGGTTGAACCCGCGAGAAGAACAGGTTCAAAAACGGCAGTCGGAGTGAGCACGCCCGTGCGTCCGACACCGATCTCTATATCAACGAGCTTCGTTGCCTTTTCTTCGGGCGGATATTTGAAAGCCACCGCCCACTTCGGGAATTTCGAGGTACTGCCGAGGCGTTCGCGCTGGGCAAAATCATCGACTTTTATAACCGCGCCGTCGATATCATATTCGAGTCCCGAGCGTATCTCGCCAATACGCTTGAGTTCCGAGATGACATCGGTTATATTATCAAACCGAGTATAGAACGGAATTGTATGAAAGCCCTGTTCGCGCAGGAAATCAAGCGACTGCTTATGCGAGCTGAGTTGTGCGCCCTCTATCTGCTGGACATTGAAAACGAAGATATCAAGTCCCCTGCCTGCGGTCACTTTTGAATCTTTCTGTCTGAGCGAGCCTGCGGCGGCGTTGCGCGGGTTTTTAAAGGGCTTTTCGCCGTCGAGCTCCTGTCTTGTGACGAGAGAGGCAAAGACCGACTTCGGCATATACACCTCGCCTCTGACTTCGAGGAAAGGCAGCGGAGTTTTTATTTTCAGCGGAATCGAGCGCACGGTGCGCAGGTTTGCGGTAACATCCTCGCCGACATCGCCGTCGCCGCGGGTCGAGCCGCGGGTCAGCACGCCGTTTGTATATTCGAGCGAGACGGAAAGTCCGTCGATTTTCGGCTCGACGACATAGTGAACATCCCGCTCGGTCTCTCTGACCCGGCGGTCGAATTCCTCTATCTCCGCGAAGCTGAACGCATCCTGCAAACTCTCCATGCGCACGCGGTGTTCTACCTTTGAGAACAGATTTTCCGCGCTGCCGCCGACACGCACGGTCGGGGAATCCGGGGTCACAAGATCCGGATATTTATCCTCTATCGCCTTGAGCTCGCGCTGGAGCATATCATATTCGTAGTCCTCTATCTCGGGGTCGTCTTCGACATAATATTTTCTGCTGTAATAATTGAGCTTATCTCTGAGCTCCTGCGCGCGTTTTGCGCTCTGCTCTTTGTCGGTCAAAAGGGATTCCTCCTTTTAAGCTTCCTTTTTCTCTGCGGTTATTATACCACAACTTGAATACATCTAACAACAATTTATTTCACTGCCGCTGCGGAATATCTATTGTCACGGCGGTCTGCGGGACAGTGCCGACGACGATATTCTCGGCGATGCAATATTCATCCGAAAAATTCGCCGCGCCCTCGTTCCCGCCAAGAAAGACATAGACGGAACACTCGACTTTCAGCATAACTCTGTGGCGGGTCTGGTTTATGCCCGCAGAAGTAAATTCGTCAGTTATCTGCGCCTCTGCGCCGCCCGTCATGCGGACGGTTACGGGTATCTCGGGTCCCATACCCGCAAAAACTTCGGAGCCGGTTACAGCGCCGAGCGGTATTTTCACAACAAATTTTGCATTTTCTTCGAGCGCTTCATCAACGGCGCGGACAAGGCGGGACTTAAATAAATTGACGGAGGCAGCGTTGATGGACATTGAGCCTATTTTTCCGTCGTTCGAGCCGGCGCTGATAAGAGCGGAGCACTCCTCCGGGTTTTCGGATATAAATTTTTCTATGCTCTCGCCGACCGTGCGCACGGCAAGGCTCTTTGCGCGGGTCATGGCGATATTGCGAACCGCCGGACGAAGCCGCGCATCGACAACGAGCACAAGGCAGACAGCAAGCGTAAAAGCGCACAGAGCCCTGAACGCCCCGCGCGGCAGAGTGCGAATATTGAATCGGCGCATCCGGCGCATAAAAACACCCCCGCAACAGTTTATGCGGGGGCGACCGAATTTGTTATTGTTTTATTTTGAAGCCCTGACAACGGACACGCCGGTATCTATAGATTCGGGACCCGTTGAATTGCCTTTGAGAGCCGCGAGCGCCTGCGCCATGCCGAGATAGCCCATGGTATAGGGGTTCTGCACCATGACCGCTTTAAGACTTCCGTCGTTTATCAGCGACTCGATAGTGTTCGAAGTATCAAAGCCGATGCCGATTATCTTCTTGCCTGAATCTTTGATAGCGTTGCCCACGCCGACGGTCGAACCCTCGTTGGTGCCGTAAAGTCCGACAAGGTCGGAATTGCCGGTTATAAAGCCGGTTGCCGCCTCCTGCGAGGATGCGAAGTTGCCGTCCTTATATTCGGTAGTGAGCAGAGTGAACTTGCCGTCCTTGGTTATCGCCTCGCGGAAGCCCTTTTCGCGGTTCATGCTCGAATTTGTGGCGGTGTTGACGCCGATTATGCCTATCTTGCCGCTCGTTATGCCCGCGTTTTTGAGCTCTTCGAGCATGGTCTCGCCCGCTTTCATACCTGCGTTGTAGTTGTCGGTCGAGAGAGTTGTGACCGCAGGCTCGTTTGCGGGAGAATCGACATAGATCATCTTGACTCCCTTGTCCTTTGCGTTTTTGACAGTCTGCGAAATTGCCGAGGGGTCGTTTGCGGCGAGCATTATCAGGCTCGCGCCGTCGGCAATGGCGTTGTTGACCGCCTCGATCTGCTTGGCGTTGTCTTTGACATCGGGGGCATCCCATTTATAAGTGATGCCGAGCTGCTTTGCCATATCCGACGCACCCTTGTCGACCGAGACCCAGTGCTGATCCATCTTGTCGATAGTGATGAGATATACTTTGTACTTTGCGTTGGCGGCGCTCTCGGTCATGCCCTGCGCCGTGTTGTTACCCTCGCCGCTTCTGCTGCATGCCGCAAAGGCGGTCAGAATCAGCAGCGCCGACATAATAACTGCGAGTATCTTTTTCATACTGTCCTCCGTTTATTCTCTTTTTTCTCTGCCGCCGCCGAGCTTGAGCCCTTTGGCGGCATTCGTGTTGAGCCGCTTGCCTCCGTGGACGATTCTGTCTATAAGCACGGAGATTATGACGACTATGCCGATGACTATATTGCGAAGCGCGAGAGGCGCGCCTGCGAACTGGAGACCGTTATTGAGCACGCCCCAGATAAACGCACCTATGACGGTACCGAGGAGCATACCCTGTCCGCCCATGGTGCTGACTCCGCCGATAACGGACGCGGCGACGGCGTTGAGCTCATAGTTAGAGCCCGCGTCCATGCTGCCCATGCCGCTCTGCGCGGTGAGTATCAGGCCGACAACGCCGGCGAGGAAAGAAGATATGACATAAACTTTCGTCTGCGCCGAGGCGACATTGACTCCGGACAGGCGCGCTGCCTCATAGTTCGAGCCGAGGGCATAGACATGCCTGCCGAGTGCCGTCTTTGAAAGAATGAACGCGAAGAAAGCGAAGAGCACTATCGCTATCCAGATCGGGGTATATATCCCGAGGAAGCGGCCGTAATAGAAGAAATTCTTGAAGGCGTCGGAATATATGCCGTTGGTGTTCATGTTGCCGTTGACAATCTGCGCGACACCGCGGGCGATTATCATAGTACCGAGAGTCGCTATGAACGCCGGAAGCTTTGCAACAGAGATAAGAAGTCCGTTTACAAGACCAATTGCAAGACAACAAATAATAGTTATGAGCACGGTTAAAATCGGGTTCATATTGAATTTTGTCATCAGTGTCGCGCTTATCATGCACGACATTCCCGCGACCGAGCCTATTGAGAGGTCGATTCCGGCGGTTATGAGGACGAACGACTGACCGACGCCGATTATCAATATCGGCGCCACCTGGCGCAGAAGGTTCGTTATATTGGTTGCGGAGAAGAACAGCGGATTTATCAGCGCAAAGACGATTATCATGACTATCAGCGCCGCAAAGACCGAGAGCACCTGTCCCATTCCCCTTGCGGAAAGTATTTTTTTGAACATTCAGCTCACCTCCGTGCGGAACTTTGTTGCAAGCTCCATTATTTTTTCCTGCGTGGCCTCATCGCGGCTGAGTTCGCCCGTGATGCGCCCGGAACACATGACGATTATCCTATCGCTCATGCCGAGCACCTCGGGCAGCTCAGACGAGACGAACATAACGCCGATACCGCTCCTTTTGAGCTTGTTCATCAGGTTATATATCTCGACCTTGGCGGCAACATCGATGCCGCGCGTCGGCTCATCGAAAATTATTACTTTGGCGTCGCGCATGAGCCATTTGCCGACGACTATCTTCTGCTGATTGCCGCCCGAAAGATTCTTTACCTCGCTTTTTATTGACGGCGTTTTTATTTTCAGCTCTTTCACGGCGCGATTAGCCATATCCCGCTCGCGCTTTGCGCTGAGCACTCCGACGGGGTTCGAGAGCGTATCTAGATTAGCTATAGCGATATTCTCGCTGACATCGAGCTCGACCAAAAGGCCGTCCTTTTTCCTGTCCTCCGGCGCGCAGACTATGCCCGCCTTGACAGCATCGCGCGGGCTTTTGAGCTTCACGCTCTTGTCGTAGACGACAACTTCGCCCGCCGTTATTTTATCCGCGCCGAACAGCGCCCTGACAAGTTCCGTTCGCCCCGCGCCGACAAGGCCGGCGAAGCCGAGTATCTCGCCGGAATAGAGATCGAACGAAATATTCTGAACCTCGGAAGTGGATATTCCCTTGACCTCCATGATTTTTTTGCCGCGCTCGGTCTGCTCGTGCGGATATTTTTCGGTTATCTCGCGCCCGACCATGAGGGCGATTATCTCGCCTATAGACAAATCTTTGAAATCGGCGGTCTTTATATATTTTCCGTCGCGCATGACAGTGACTCTGTCGACGATATTTTCGAGCTCTTCAAGGCGGTGAGAGATATAAATTATGCCCTTGCCCATATTTTTGAGCTCGTTTATTATTCTGAAAAGCTCCTGTGTCTCGCGCTCGGTCAGCGCCGAGCTCGGCTCGTCCATGATTATAATATCGGCGTTTGTCGAGAGAGCCTTTGCAATCTCGACCATCTGCTGTTTTGACACGGAGAGCTTGCCGACTTCGGTATCGGGTTCGATATTGAGGCTCAGTTCTTTGAGAAGCTTTGACGCGCGGGCGTTCTGTTCTTTGAAATCGACCATGCCGCCCTTTTTGAGCTCCCTGCCGAGAAAGATGTTCTCCGCCACGGTCAGGTGGCGGCACATATTGAGCTCCTGATGGATAACGGCGATGCCGAGTTCAGACGCCTGGGCGACGGTAGAATACTCCTGCGTTTTGCCGCGTATCTTCACTTCGCCCTCGTCTTTTTGATATATTCCGCCGATTATTTTCATCAGCGTGGATTTTCCCGCTCCGTTTTCGCCGAGCAGCGCATGCACCTCGCCCGCCCGAAGCTCGAAATCGACTTTGTCGAGTGCGACGACTCCGGGAAAGAACTTCGATATTCCCTTCATCTGCACAAGATATTCTTCCATTTTTCTTCCTCCCGTGCGGATTTGAAATCCGCAAATAAGGTAAAGTCGGTGTTTATTGTTGCCTGTGCGAGCGCAATTATTAAAGCGGGCGCAAAATTTTCAGAATAATTAAATTGTCATAAATTGAGAGCAAATATAACGACAAAAATATAGATTATGGCGCTTTATATACTTGTCTGCCGGCAAAAAGAGTGGTATAATAATTATGTCTGTAAAACCAGCCATACTATTTCCGTCTGGAGGTAAAAATATGTCATACGATGTAGCAATTATCGGTGCAGGCGTCAGCGGCGCAATGGTCGCGAGAGAGCTGAGCCGATATAACATCAAGGTCGCATTGGTTGAAAAATGCAGCGACATGGCGATGGGCACAACAAAGGCCAACAGCGCTATTGTCCACGCAGGCTTCGACGCAATGCCCGGCACCCTCAAAGCGAGACTCAACGTTGAGGGCACTGCCGCAATGCCCGGTCTGTGCGAGACACTCCATGTCCCGTTCAAGCCCATCGGCTCATATGTCGTCGCTTTCTCGAACGAGGAAGTTGAGACTCTTGAAGAGCTCAAGGCAAGAGGCGAAGAGAACGGAGTTCCCGGGCTCGAGATTCTCGACAAAGAGGCTATTCACCGCGAAGAGCCGAACCTCAGCGACGAGGCAGTCGCCGCGCTTTACGCTCCGACCGCCGGAATCGTCTGCCCCTATGAGCTGACGATAGCGACAGTTGAGAACGCAGTCATGAACGGCGTCGAGTTCTTCCGCAATTTTGATGTTACGGCTATTGAAAAGAACGCGCAGGGCAACTTCGTCCTCAAGTCCGACGCAGGCGAGATCGAAGCCGAATATGTCGTCAACGCCGCCGGCGTTTTCTGCGACAAGGTAGCTTCTCTCATCGGCGATGATTCAATAACCATTATTCCCCGTAAGGGCGAATATATGCTCATGGACAGAGCAGTCGGCGACAAGGTAAAGCACACGATATTCCAGTGTCCCTCAAAGATGGGCAAGGGTGTTCTTGTCACCCCGACCGTTGACGGCAACCTGCTCGTAGGTCCGAGCGCAGTCGACATAGACGAAAAGGACGACTGCTCGACCACCGCAGACGGCACAAACGGCGTTTTCAAGACCGCTCTGAGATCAGTCCCGTCGCTCTCGACCCGCGACGTCATCACTTCGTTTGCAGGCATCCGCGCCCACAGCACCGGCGACGATTTCATCATCGCCCCCAGCGAGAAGGACGCAAAGTTCATAAATGTCGCCGGCATCGAGTCGCCCGGTCTCTCCTCCGCTCCCGCTATCGGTCTTTATGTCTGCGACATGATCCTGCAGGACAAGGGCAAAGTCAGCGAGAAGGCGGACTTCATCCCCGGCAGACCCGCTCCCGTGCGTTTCCGCCACATGAGCGCGGAAGAGCGCAAGGCACTTGTTGAAAAGAACAGCGCATACGGCAGAGTTATCTGCCGCTGCGAGACTATAACCGAGGGCGAGATCCTCGACGCTATCCACGCGCCCGCAGGCGCTATAGACGTTGACGGCGTAAAGCGCCGCACGAGAGCCGGAATGGGTCGCTGCCAGGGCGGCTTCTGCGGCTCGAAGGTAGTCGAGATACTTGCAAGAGAGCTTGGTCAGGAGCTTGATGAAATCACAAAATGCGGCGGAGAGTCAAAGATCCTCTTCGGCAGGACTAAGTGATCTGCGAACTTTCGCAGCATGAAAGGATGAATACTAATGCTTAAATATGATCTTGCCGTTATCGGCGGAGGCCCCGCAGGCATGGCTGCTGCGCTCAAGGCGCGCGAAAGCGGCGTTGAAAAGATAATCATACTCGAGCGCGCAGAAACTCTCGGCGGTATCCTTGAGCAGTGCATACATACCGGCTTCGGTCTGCACTACTTCGGCGAGGAGCTTTCGGGTCCCGAATACGCCGCACGTTTCATCGAGCTTGTTGAGGACACCGACATTGTCGTAAAGACCGACACGATGGTGCTCTCCATTTCCGACGACAACGTCGTCACCGCAGTCAACAAAGAGGACGGTCTTATTGAGATCGACGCTACCGCAGTCATTCTTGCAATGGGCTGCCGTGAGCGTCCGAGAGGCGCGCTCAACATAGCGGGCACCCGCTGCGCAGGTGTTCTCTCCGCAGGTACTGCGCAGAAATATGTCAACATTGACGGCTATATGCCCGGCAAGGAAGTCGTCATCCTCGGCTCGGGCGATATCGGTCTTATCATGGCGCGCCGCATGACCCTTGAGGGTGCGCACGTCAAGATGGTCTGCGAGCTGATGCCCTATTCGAGCGGACTGACGAGAAACATCGTCCAGTGCCTCAACGATTTTGACATCCCGCTCAAATTAAGCACCACGGTTATCGACATTCACGGCAAGGAGCGCCTTGAGGGCGTCACCATTGCAAAGGTCGACGAGAACCGCCGCCCGATCCCCGGCACGGAGGAATATGTCCCCTGCGACACGCTCATGCTTTCCGTCGGTCTTATTCCCGAGAACGAGCTGAGTAAAAACATGGGTATCGAATTTGACCGCGTCACCGGCGGCCCGATAGTCGACGAATACAGAGAGACCACCCACCCCGGCGTTTTCGCCTGCGGCAACGTGCTGCATGTTCACGATCTTGTTGACTTCGTTACCCTTGAGAGCCAGACGGCCGGCGAGGGCGCAGCGAGATACATAAAGAACGGCGGAAACAAAGAGAAGAAATACGTCAAGACCAGAGGCATCAACGGCGTGCGCTACATCGTACCGCAGAAGATAGCCCTCGGCGAGGACGAGGATGTCAAGCTCTTCTTCAGAGTCGGCGACGTTCACAAGAATGCCAAGGTCGTTGTCACCTACAACGGCGAGACGCTCATCAGCAAGAAGCGCCCGAGACTCGCTCCCGGCGAGATGGAGAACGTCATCATCAAGAGCGATATGCTCAAGAACTTTGATGAGAACGGCATAATCGAAATTCAGGTGGAGGAATAATCATGGTAAAAGATATTATTTGTGTCGCCTGCCCCATGGGCTGCCAGATCTCCGTTGAGCTCAACGACGGCGGAGAGATCCTCAGCGTTACCGGCAACACCTGCAAGCGCGGCGACGCCTACGCGAGAACCGAGTGCACCCACCCCGAGAGAAGCCTGACAACTACTGTCAAGGTCAGCGGCGGCGTTCACCCCGTTGTTCCCGTCAAGTCCGCAAAGGCTGTTCCGAAGGACAAGGTCAAGGACTGCGTCAAGGAGATAGCAAAGCTTGAGATCAAGGCTCCGGTCAAGATCGGCGATGTTGTCTGCGCGAACATACTCGGCACCGGCGTTGATATCGTTGCGACGAACATCTGCCCCGAGGCGTAAAAGGCATAAAAAATAAATCGAGCATCCGCAGAACGAAAATTTCTGCGGATGCTTTTTTTGCGGACGTTTTTTTTATAATACTGTCAGCTTTTGAAATAGCTTTCAAGGACATCGGACGGATGCTGCCCTCCCGCGAGCTTTTCGAGCACAGCATCGGAATAAATATAAGACCTTTTCGCCGACTTTGCCGAATCGAGGGCAATTTCATTGCCGCTGATTTCAAAATAATATTTATCCCTGCCGTTGTCGTCGCTGAGAACAAGGCGGTTGTCCTTTTCTTCGTAAGTGCCGGTCGAGCAGTCACTCATGCCGCTCCTGTACATGGAATAACTGCCGTCTGCGGGCGACAGGACGATTTCGACATAGTCTTTTTGACCGTCGTGCTCGTTCTTGCCGATGTAAGTTATAACATCGGTACGGATAGACTCGGGCGCGAAAAAAGCCTTATTTTTTAAGCACTTATCAGTCTTTTCGGAATCCGCAGAATAGCAGAACTCCCGCACGGGATCTGACTTTTTGGCGAGAAATTCGAGACCGCTTTTTTCTTTTTTGAATGTAAATTTGCTCTGTGAGCCGGAATTTTTCGCGGTAAGTATCAGATAATCGTCATTTTCTTCATAAGTGCCGCTCAGAGCGGCGGAGAACCGATATGACTGCATGAAATTGAAGGTCTTATCCTTTCTGTTTAGCACAAGACCCGCATAGTCGTTATCCGACTTGCAGCCGAAGGACGCCACGCCGTTTTCATCAGCGGAGGCTCTGACTATATCCGCAGAGCCGTCCGCGTTGTTTCCGTGGAAAAAGTGCGCCAAGAGTGCCGCGCACACGGCGACAACGGCAACAACGCCTATACAGATAATGCGTTTGGCTGAGCTTTTCATACTGCATCTCCTCTCATATTAAAATAAAAAATACCGCAGAGAGCCTGCGGTACTTTAAATTACTCCTCGAACAAATCGAGTATCATCTCTTTCGGGCGCGCTCCGACGGCGCGGTTGACCAGCTCGCCGTCCTCAAACACGAGCAGAGTGGGTATACTCATAACATCGAACTTTGACGCGAGTTCCGGCTCCTCATCGACATTGACCTTGCCGACCTTTTTGTCGGGATTCTCGGCGGCTATCTCGTCAACTATCGGCGAGACCATGCGGCACGGACCGCACCACGACGCCCAAAAATCGAGCAGGACGGGTTTATCACTCTGAAGCACTTCTTTATCAAAATTATCTTTTGTAACAGTTATAACTGACATTTCATATTCTTCCTTTCTCTTCACTTCGCCGGATATCCTCCGACATTATTTAGAATAACAGATTTTCAAAAAATATTCAAGCAAAGTGATGATTCGTTCACACAAGTTTAAAATATTGGGTGTACTATATAACCTGTGAAAGGTCGATCAATTGACTTTCAATGTGTATTCTGTTAATATCAGTATATAATAAGATCATCTTACGGGAGGTCATAAAATGAGAAATGTTATAAGGATAAACGACGGCTGGCTCTTCACGCTCGACGGGAAGACCGAGACCGTCAATCTGCCGCACACATGGAACGCCTTTGACGGTCAGGACGGCACAAACGGATATCTTCGCACAAAGGCGACATATTCCAAAGAGCTGCCGAAATCGGACAAGAAAACGTTCCTCGAATGCCGAGGAGTCAACTCAAAGGCGGAAGTCAGAGTCAACAACGAGCTTGTCGCAGTCCACGAGGGCGGATATTCCGCGTTCAGAGTCGATATCTCCGACTATATCAGATATGGCTGCCGCGTTGACATAACCGCCGACAACTCGCCGGACGAGTCCGTCTATCCGACGATGGCGGACTTTACATTCTACGGCGGCGTTTATCGCGATGTCAATCTTATCGAAGTCCCGGACTGCAGATTCACCATGAACGACTACGGCTCGGACGGAATATACATCACCCCGCGCCGCGTCGGCGAGGACGGCTGGGAGCTGAGCATAAAGGCGCTTATTGACAACGCCGACTGCTCGCACAAGGCTCGCTTCACGCTCATCGACGCCGACGGCAACGAGAAGGCTTCAACAATAGCGGATCTTCGTCCGATAATCAGCGCGAAGCTGCCCGTTGAAGACCCGGTGCTCTGGAACGGCAGGAAGAATCCGTATCTCTACACCGTCAGATGCGAGATTTTTGACAGCACAACACAAGAAGTCACGGACAACATCGATATCAGAACCGGACTCAGAGAATATCATATCGACAGCCACAAGGGCTTCTTCTTAAACGGCGAGCACATCAAACTTCAGGGCGTCTCCCGTCACCAGGACAGAGAGAACATGGGCAATGCCATAACCGAGAAGCAGCACGCGGAGGATGTCAAGATAATCCTCGATGTCGGCGCGAATTCGGTGCGCCTCGCCCACTATCAGCAGAACAGCTATTTCTATGATCTCTGCGACGAGAGCGGACTGCTCGTCTGGGCGGAAGTGCCGGTTATCTCCCGTTTCAGCCCCAAGCGCAATGAAAACGCGGAGCAGCAGCTCGTTGAGCTCATCAAGCAGAACTACAACCACCCGTCGATATTCTGCTGGGGCATCGAGAACGAAATCACAATAGCCGGAAGCGCAAGCAAGAAGCTTATAACATTCCTCAAGCATATGCACAAGGTTGCAAGACACCTTGACCCGACGAGATACACGACATGCGCCCAGCTGACCATGTGCCCGGTGAACTCACCGCTCAACCACATCACCGATATCATCGGCTACAACCACTACTACGGCTGGTACATGGGCTCGTGCGACGAGATAAACAACTGGCTCGACGAGTGGCACAGAGAGAACCCCGAGGGCAAGCTCTGCCTTTCGGAATACGGCGCGGAGGGCATCACGAAATACCACTCCGACTCCCCTGTTCAGGGCGACTACAGCGAGGACTATCAGGCTATCTACCATGAGCACTATATCAAATCGATAAACGAGCGCGACTGGCTCTGGGGCTCATATGTCTGGAACATGTTCGACTTCGGCTCCGCCTCGAGAAACGAGGGCGGCGTCAGAGGCAGAAACAACAAGGGTCTTGTGACATTCGACCGCAAGACGAAGAAAGACGCGTTCTGGCTCTACAAGGCATACTGGAGCGACAAGAAGTTCGTTCACATCACCGGCGAAAGATATGTCAACAGACCCGCCGGAAAGAGCACGATAAAAGTCTACTCCAACTGCCCGGAGGTAACGCTCGAAGTAAACGGCAAGACCTACACGAAGAAAGCGGACAGAGTGTTCGTCTTCGACGATGTTGAGCTTAAGCTCGGCGAAAATGTTATCAAGGCGCGCGGCGGCAAGGTTCGCCCGTCGCACACGATAACTGTAAACGGCATCGAAAAAGCCACTGACGAATACAAAATGCCCGCAGAATACTCCTCATTCGTGCGCAACTGGTTCGTTGCGGCGGACAGCGAGGGCGACCCGAACAAGCTCTCGGTCGAGGACAGCATGGGTGAAGTTCTCAGCAACGGCGAGGTCAACAAGATAATCAAAAATGCCGCCGGAGACTTTGCGGCAAAGGCTGTTTCAAGTCCCCTGCTCAAGCCCATCTACCCGGTGAAGGTCAAGACGATGATCAAGCTTGCCGGAAAGCTCGGCGTCGATGAAAAGATGCTCTCGCTCGCGGGCGGATTCCTGCAGACGATAGACAAGAACTGATAAGGCGCAAAAATACCGCTGAAGATAAAACTTCAGCGGTATTTTTATTTTGTTCAGTTATATTGGTCGGTGTCCTCGTTAAGATCCTCGTCGTCGGGATCGTCGGGGTCAATCGGCTTTGAGGCTTCGTCATCAGGATCGTCGGAATTCGGCTTTCCCTTTCCCGAGACGCCGAATGCAGTTCCGCAGCAGAGTCCGATGCTTATGCCGAGGCACATCCACATGGGGATATTATCCGTCGCCACGCCCATCATAAGCCCGATTGCAAGACCCAATGCAAGACCTATGCCGACGCTGCCTCCGCTTTTGCCGTCAAATGTTTTCTTGTTTTTGCTCTCTTTCATCAGACGGTCGCTGCCTCTTTTGCCGGAGCTTTTTCGGCTTTCTTCACGGGGAAGATGTTGGTGAAGTTGAGCAGGAAGAGCAGGACATATGCCGCCTGCATCGGGATGTTCTCAATAATTGCGCTCTTGCCGACAGTCAGCAGGAGAACGAGCATTGTGAGAAGTATCGCGCAGAAAACGATAAGACCGACCAGGAAGCGACCCTTGAACTCTCTCGCTTTATTTATAAGCAGGAGCACCATGGGAGCGGCGCAGCAGAACGCAAACAGAAGCGCCCCTGTCCAATGCGCCATGCAGCGCGCGGAATCGAGATGAATCTCCTCGCCCATTGACGGGCAATTTATAGTAACATAAATTGCGGCGCTGCCGATCGAGCCGAGAATAACGCCCGCTCGGCTGTGATAACCGAACTTGCGATAGGCATAGAGCGTGTTGGTGAACACGGTTGCCGAAGCGATAACGCCCCAGCCTCTGAAATGCCACGGAAAGTCGAGACCTATCATGCTCGCGGTGATAAACTTTACCTTTTCGATGAAGGGCTGATCGCCGAAGAAGCCGTACCATGTGACATAGACGCAGCCGAAGATAACGCCGAAGAGGCAGAATATTTTCAGCGCCTTGCCGGGCTCCTTGCCGTAGAGCAGGACTTTTATGTAGACGATGAACATTGCAAGGCAGATGCACGAGACTGCGACCCAGATGGGATAGAGCCACTCATGACCCATCATACCGCTGATGTTGGCATGGGTGATGCCGTCGACGGTACGTTCCTCTACCGTTGCGTAGTTGACGAGCACTATCTTGCGCATGAACGCTATCATCCACACCGCATATGCGGCGATAATGGCAATCCACATTGCGGCATACGCCTTAAAGCTCGGCTGTTTTTTCACTTTTGACATTGTTACACCCCTTGTTACCCTGCAACACCCAAAACTTTACAAGCCTTGCGTCGTCTGATTGCGTTTAACTGCGTTCTCAAACTTGACAGGCGGCAGCCTGCCTGCGTTTTCATCCTTGTTTAACACAATCATACTTGCAACCAGATGTAAACTTTTAGATGTTGCAGGGTACTTCGATAAATTTTTATCGTTTTAATTATAACTGCTTTGGGGAATGTTTGTCAATAGTTTATTCTTTGTCTAAAATATAAGAGACTTCTTTATAGGGTTTTCCGTCTTTGAAATAGATTCTCGGCACACGGCGGGCAACTCCGCAGACGAACTCATAGTTGAAGCTCGCCGACATATCGCCTATCTCCTCGGCGCTTATCGTGCAGCCGTTGTCGCTGCCCATGAGAATGACTTCGTCCTCGATATTCAGCTCACCCTCGATATCGGTTACGTCTATCATGAACTGATCCATGCACACTCTGCCGATTATCGGCGCGAACTGACCGTTGACTATCACTCTGCCCTTTGAAGAGAGGGCGCGCGGATAACCGTCGGCATAGCCCACGGGGATAGTCGCGATGCGGGTCTCCCTGTGAGTCACAAAAGTGTGGCCGTAGCTGACTCCGCAGCCGGCAGGGACAGTTTTGAGATTGACTATCTTTGTACGAAGCTCCATTGCGGGAATGAGATCAACGCTCGATTTGTCGACCTCTTCCGAGGGATAAAGCCCGTAGAGAGAGATTCCGAAGCGCACCATATCATAGTGCTTTTCGAGTTCTTCGACTGCCGCCGAGTTGCTCAGATGCTTTATCGGTATATTTATACCAGCCTTTTCGAGCTTATCTATAAACAGATCGAAGCGCTCCGACTGGAGAAACGCCGTTGTTTTCACAAGCTCATCGGCGCGGGCGTAGTGGCTGAAAATACCCTCAAGGACGAGATTCGGGAGCTTGACTATCTTCTTTATCTGCTCGACGCTCTCGTCGTTATCCTGAAATCCGACACGCGACATACCGGTGTCGAGTCCGATATGGAACCGAATGGTCTTTCCGAGGGCAACCGCCCTATCCGACAGGCGCTTTGCCATATCATAGGTATAGATATTCTGTGTTATATCATAGTTTATCAGCAAATCGTCCTGCGAGGGCGAGGTATAGCCGAGAATGAGAATAGGCTTTTTTATACCTGCGCGGCGAAGCTCGACCGCCTCTTCAATGACGGCGACGCCGAAATAATCGACCTCGCTCTCAAGCTGATGCGCAAGCTCGACCGCGCCGTGACCGTAGCCGTCCGCTTTGATAACCGCGAGAACCTTTGTACCCTCGGGTATGCGGCGTTTGCACTCGCCGAGATTGTGAAGAATCGCATCTATATCTATCCTTGCATATATACGATGATACTGCATCGTTATCGCTTCCTTTGTCAGATTATTTGGGCAAGCGGAGCGGTCTCAATACCGTTTGCGTTGAGCTCCGCTTTTATACGCCTTGCAAATTCGACTGCCTTGACTCCGTCGCCGTGCAGGCATATCGAATCTGGCTTCAATTCGATTATTTTTCCGTTTATCGATTCGACCGTGCCGTTTTTAACCATGCCGATAACGCGGCTGACCGCCTCGTCCTCGTCGGTTATGACTGCGCCCGGCTTACCTCTTGCGACAAGCGAGCCGTCATCCTCGTAGGCTCTGTCCGCAAAAACCTCGCTTGCGGCTCGGAGTCCGATTTTCTTTGCCGCGCTCATCATCTTGCTGCCCGAGAGGCAGAGTAGAATGAGCTCGGGGTCGATTTCATAGACAGCCTCGCATATGGCGGCGGCGAGAACCTCGTCCTTGCCCGCCATATTATAGAGCGCACCGTGGGGTTTAACATGGGCAAGGCGGCATCCGGCAGCCTTGCAGAACGCGGAGAGCGCGCCTATCTGGTACTGGACGAACGCCTTTGCCTCGGCGGGCGAAACATTCATATTTCTTCTGCCGAATCCGACGAGATCGGGAAAGCCCGGATGCGCGCCGACCGCGACGCCGTTATCGCGCGCGAGGGCGACGGTCTTCTGCATCACGAGCGGATCGGACGCATGGAAACCGCAGGCTATGTTGGCGGACGAAATATATTTTATGACCTCATCGTCGAGCCCCAGCTTATAGTTGCCGAAGCTCTCGCCGAGATCGCAGTTAAGATCTATTTTGTGCATATCTATGCCCCCCTGTCAATATTTAAGCTCGACATTTTTGACATCGGTTATGAGCATATGCCCAGGCGAATGAGTTATCGCGATGGGCGGTTTCGTGCTCATCAGAGCCGACTGCGGAGTGACGCCGCACGGCCAGAATACAGGTACTTCGCCGGGATTTATAGTAACCGAATCGCCGAAATCGGGCTTTGAGATATCTTTGATACCGATAACGGACGGGTCGCCGATATGAATCGGAGCGCCGTGGACTTTCGGCATGGCGGCGGTCGCCGCGACGGCGGTGACTATCTTGTCATAGGGCAGAGGGCGCATGCTGACGACCATTTTTCCGTGGAAAATTCCGGCTGGCTCGCACTCGATATTCGTAAGATACATCGGAACATTCCTGCCCTCTTCGATATGCCTTATCGGCACATTTGCGGCTATCAGCTCCGACTCAAAGGAAAAGCTGCATCCGATAAGGAAGCTCACAAAATCATCGCGCCAAAGATGCTCGACGCTCGTATATTCGCCGGTCATGACGCCGTTTTCATAGACCCTGTATTTCGGAATATCATTTGCGATATCCGCGCCGGGGGCTATTTTTTTCAAAAAGCGCGAGCCGACATCGCTGACTTCGAGTATCGGGCACGGGCGCGGGTTGCGCTGGGCGAAAAGCAGGAAGTCATAGGCAAGATCCTTTGGCAGAACACAGAGGTTCGCCTGAGCATATCCCGCACACATTCCCGAAGTGTTGCAGGTTATTTTGCCCTCTCTTATAAGCTGCCTTACATCGCGCGGACTCATCGAAGAATAGTCCATTTTATCTGCCTCCAATCAGAAACCGGATATAGAGGTATCCGCTCTGAGAATCTTATACTGTAGTTTTTTGAGAAGCTTGTTGTCTTGTTTTATACGCTTGACGGCATACTGGAGATCGACCTTTTCAAAGCGCAGGCTGCCGCCCGGACGAAGCTGAGCGAGCAGGGGCAAATCAGAAGTGATGACCGTGGCTATCTTTGCATAGCCGCCGGTAGTCTGTCTGTCCGCCATCATGATTATCGGCTTGCCGGAGGACGGAATCTGAACCGAGCCTGCAACGATGCCGTCCGAAATAATGTCGACGCCGTCAACGCTCTCGACCGGCGTGCCGTCGAGCTTTATGCCCATTCTGTCGGAGTCGCCGGTGACGGAATAAGTTTCGGAATAAAAGATATTTTTGCCCTTGTCGGAGAAATAATCATCCTGCGGGCCGGGTATAACATGGACGGTAACTGTGCCGTCTTTTTGTTTCTCGGGCTCGAAAACTCGGGAAGTCATGCCGTAGAGATCACTCTGCGGATATCTGAGCGGCAGAACATCGCCGGATTTCAGCTTTCTGCCCTCGAAGCCGCCGACTTTGCACTTTAGATTTGTAGACATACTGCCCATAACGGGAGCGATATCAAAGCCGCCCGCCACGGCGAGATAGCCGCGAAGTCCGCTCTTTGCGCTGCCGCAGTCGAGCACATCGCCCTTTTTGACGCGCACGGCGCAATTCATCGGAAGCTCGGTAACTTCGCCCGTCTCGGAATCGGTCACGGTGGGAGCAAACTCGGCTCCGGTTATCGCAATCACATTGTCCTCATCAAAATAAGCTTTAACGCCGAGCAGGGTCATTTCGAGCACGCCGTCCCTCTCGCTGTTATCGAGCAGGATATTGGCGGATCGGGCGGCAAACTGATCCATTGCGCCGCCCTGCTGGAATCCCGACGCCATATAGCCGCGGCGTCCGAGATCCTGAACGGTGGTGAGCATACCGGGAGAGATTATATGCATACTCATATCATTTGCCCTCCCCGGTCGTTATTCTGCACTCGTATTCGTTGCGGCTGACGAGCTCTTCAATGCGGCGATACTCCTGTTCATCGACGGCGAAGAAACGTATATAGTCGCCTGCGCGATAGAGTATCGGCTCCGCGCGGGTCGGGTCGTAGGGCTTAACGGGCGTTCTGCCGATAAGCTGCCAGCCGCCCGGAGACGCGAGCGGATATATTCCGGTCTGCTCGCCGCCTATGCCGACGGAGCCCGCAGGAATACTTGTTCGCGGGTTTGACAGGCGCGGAGTGTGCAGGCGTTTGTCCATATCGCCGAGATAGGCAAAGCCGGGCAGGAATCCGAGCATGAAGATAAGATAATCTCTGCCCGTGTGTATATCTATGACCTCCTGCTCGGTGAGCCCGGCATGGGACGCGACAAAGGCTATATCCTCGCCGAACTCGCCGCCGTAGCAGACGGGGATATTGAAAACTCTCTTCTCCCCGCCCGACACCTGATCGAGCGATTTTATACGCTTTTTGAGCTTCTTTATCAAAGCCTCGCAGCCCGTCTGCAAGGGATCGTAGCAGACGAGCAGGGAGCGGAATGTAGGAATACATTCCGTCACCCCACGTATCGGCTTACGGGACAGCGAGTCAGACAGGCCGCGTATTTTTTTATTTATCTCGGGGTCTATAGTCCTGCCGAATTCAACATTGACCGCCGAATCTCCGGCCGGAAGAAACAGCGTTTCGTTCATAGCTTTTTACCCCTTTTTGGTTATTCGCCGAAAAAGCCCTTGTCAATGACCTTTTCGAACCAGGTCTTGCAGGTGTCCTCAAGTCTCAGCGCGTAGCTGACGCACTCGCGCATGAGGTTGACTATCGTCATGTTCATGCTCTTGCCGAAGCCGTCGATAGCCGGGATGCACCAGCCGTACATATCGATCATGCCGTTGCGTGCGGCGGCGGTTATCGCCTCGCCCTCGAGCTCGGCGGTGTGCATGATATCAATATCTTTTTTAAGATAAGCTATCGCCGCTATCATCGCGTAGCAGCCCCAATCGGAGACGGTCGCGGTGATTATATTATCGGTGATGCTCCGAACGGCTATTCCGCCGCCGCATCCGCAGCGGCACTCGCCCTCGTTAGCATAGGGAATATGCTTATGCAGATGGGGCGCGATAGTACCCATGCCTATCTCGTTGCCGAGGTCGCCAATCGCGATATTGAGCACGCCCATGGCGCGGAGCTTATCGAAGAGGATATCCATTTTCGCCTCAAGGTCGGTCACATCAAGTCCTGTGGCGTTATGATACTTGCCGATTTTATTTTCGCCGGGCGCTTCGATGCTGATAACGGCGGCGGGCTTGCCGTGGGAGATTATCTCATCGGCGCAGCTCTCTGCCTTTGATTTATCTTTTGTAAAGGGCACGACAGCCATGGATATCGGATATTTTTTCAGCTCGTCTATAGACTCATAGAGATGAAGTCCGACAACTGCCGCCATAGCCTTGACGGCGGGGACATTCTCCTCCTGGCAGACGATAACGGGCTTCGCTCCGAACGCGATAACGAGCGAACGCGCGAGCAGGACGGAGCTGATAACGCCGTCCGTCTCAGCACTGCCGAACGGAGGCAGGACAAAGCCGGTCATTATATAGACGAGGTCATCCTGCTTCAGAGTGTCGCAGAGCTTCCCCGCTGCGTTCATGCAGAGGGGACCGCCCGTGTATTCGCGCGAAGCGGGATAGAGGATATGACACACGCCGTATCCTCTGGGGTCGATGTTGGAAATGTTATCGAGGCTGTCGCCTAAATTGAGAAGAGTGAGCTCTTTTTGCGTCATACCGCTCCCCTCCCTCAGACAGTTGTAGCGTCAATAAACTCTTTGACGAGGTATTTCTGGAGGGTGTCGATAAGCTCGGGCGCTTTGCCACCGACGGGCTTGCCGTCTATCTCGTTTGCGACAAGGCAGAACGAACCGGACGAAGATACAATGACTTCATCGGCATCCATAAGCTCGGCGACAGTAAACGGAGTCTCGTCAACCGGGATATTGTTCGCCTTGCACGCTCTGATAAGATGCGCGCGGGCGATGCCGGGCAGGATATAATGATCGGTCGGATGGGTCTTGAATACACCGTCCTTTATGATATGTACATTGCTGTGAGCGCACTCGGTGACTCTGTCGCCGCGATGGAAAACGCTCTCGTCGCAGCCTGCCTCGGCGGTCTTCTGAGCCGCCATAACGCTCGGGATGAGGTTGAGGGTCTTAATATTGCAATGAAGGAATCTTGTGTCCTCAAGGGTTATGAGCTTAATGCGCTGAGAAAGATCCTTGACCTCTGCAGGCTTGATTGTGACCCAAATGTTGGCCTTGCCCTCCTTGGGGAACGCATGGTTGCGGATTCCGGTTCCGCGGGTCGCCTGCCAATAGACAAAGTTATTGCCGGAATCGACCTTGCCGACCATATCGTTGAGAATGTCTTTCATCTCGTCCTTTGTGCAGGGAAGCTCGATGCGGAGCAGTCCCGCGCTGTTGAAGAAACGGTCGATGTGCTCGTCAAGAGCGAAGATAACGCCGTTGCGGCTGTAAGTCGCGTCATAGACGCCGTCGCCGAAATAGCACACTCTGTCGTTCATAGGAACCATCATTTCTTCAAGAGGACCGAATTTGCCGTTGTAATACCCCAGATTTTCCATTTATATATCATTCCTTTCCCTGCAAAAATGCAGGATATAATTAACAATTATTCAAAAATCCGCATCGGGCAAAGGCACAAAAGCGAGCCTTGTTTTCCCGCGATTTTCAGCATATTCATTATACACACTATTAAATATAAATGTAAATAGTACCATTTAGATTCAATATTTTTTGTGGAAAAGCGGAGTTTTTATGAAAATTTTTCGGAAATTCGTCAGAGAGCAGAGATAAAAATTCTGAAATACAACAGAAATCAAAAAAGCGTCCCGCAAGCGGGACGCCCTGTTTATTTTTGATATATCAGCGTGTTATTTATTTTCCGCCGAGCGGTCGCGCGCATCCTCGCTGACGGAGAGCGCATTCGCCAAAATGGCCGACGCGACGCCGCCGACTGCAGAAAATGTCAGAATATCGCCGTCGAGCGCGGAGAGAATCAGAATAACGACGGAAGTGAACATATAGACTGCGCAGCCTGCCGAACGGAAAACTTTCGAAAGATTTCCGAGGATAAACGCGAGCAGTTTCAGGAAGATGAACGCCGCGGGCAGGATATAGACAATAAAGCCGAGAATACCGTAGTTGAGTGCAACGGTTATGGGATCGGAATGGACCTTTGTCGCGGTCTTTATCGAATCCGTCTGATCGAACAGCGCGGCGAATTTCAAGCCGAAGAGCTTTGTCTGGATATCGCCCTCGCCGAACATCTTTGAGTAATAAACCGTTCTGTCGATATTTATCGCGCCGGCATTCGGAAGCGCGGGACTTCTGAGCGAGCCGAAGCCTATCGCGGCGGCGGGAGCGTTGTTCTCCGGAGCTGCTGTGCCGGGTTCCTCCGTATCGGGCGGAGCGGTGGGTTCCGGTTTCGTCTCAACGGGCGGCATCGTGCTCTCCTCCGGGCGGGTGACACGGTTGCTGATATCGGTAAGGAAGCTCTCGATATCGGATCTGTCCGGCATCGTGGGCTTCGTCTGCCACCATCTTGTGGTCTCGGTGCTTATTTCCGTTGTCTCTTCGGAGGTGTCATCAGTGCTGTCGCCGGCGGGTTCTTTTGTGGATTCGCCTGCTGTAGAAGCCGAGCTTTTTTCGGTGGTCTTTTTGTCATCGCCTTTTGTTGTGTCATCGTCTTTTTTATCGCTGCCGGGCACATAGCCGGAATCGAGGTTCGGGACATAATCGCTGTCGTCGTCCTCGTCCTCATCGCCGAATATAGGGTCGTCACCGTTCGGATTGACAGTCGGCGACTGCTGACCGTTATATGTATAGAACATACCCTTGAAGCTGAATGTGCCGTCGAAGCTGCTCTTTACGGGAGATATCGGCAGGAGTGCAAGAATGAGCACGCAGAAAAGTGCGCTCGAAAGGAACGCGCGCATCATGGGCGGACGGTTCTCTTTTCTGCCGTCCCGCCAGGATGAAAATGTCCACATAAAGAGGATAGCCGAGAATATGACGGAGACGAAGAGCACGGGCTTTGAATTTGAAAGCACTGCGCCGACGAGAAGCAAGATAATACCTACCGCCGGGACTATCCACGAGAGCGCCGCATCGGCGGGCTTTGTGCTCTCCGCTTTCTTTCTGCCGAGATGGGAGACGAAGAAAACGAGAGCGGTCGGGATAAGCAGAGCGAGTGCCACGGCGAACGAGGTCAAATAATGGAACGTGCCCTTCTTTGAAAGATAATTTATAACAAGTGTCAGCGCGTAGATGAGCGCCGTCGCCGCTATAACGGCGGGGTGAACTCTGCGTCCGACGGTCTGCGCGGTCTCGAATATGAGCAGGAACATGAACGCGAAGAAGAAAGTATCCGCCATGAGTCCGAGCATATAGAAAAACGCGACATGGTCGCCGCGGGTCGCGCTCATAAGGCACATCAGTGCGATATATGCGGCGGCGATACCGTTATAGACTTTGAACAGGGTGCTGTATTTACCCTTGTAGAAGCCGAGGGTGAACACGGTCACAGCGGCAATGATAACCGCCCTGATAGCACCCGAGACGCTGATATAATTCGCCTTGCCGAGATTGATAACAATAGACGAAAGTATATCGAGCAGCGGCTGAATGACGACCAGCGCGCAGGTCACGATATAGAGCACTGCGCTCTTTTCGCTGTTTGCACTTTTGACAGTTTTCTGATTATTCATAATTCACTGTCCTTCCCGAAAAATCATTTTTATTTTCCGCTATTTTCCCTGTTTTGATTATAACACAAACCACAAAAAATATCAATCCGAGTCAGAGCGTGGTGACTTCCATGCCGCGGCTCTCCTTGAACTCGACAAAATCGTCGTAGTTGCCCGAATGGTCGATAACTCCGTCGTCGCAAATCTCGATTATTCTATTGGCGACGGTGTTGACTATCTCATAGTCGTGCGAGCAAAACAGCACGTTGCCCTTGAAATCCGAAAGTCCGTTGTTGACGGCGGTTATGGACTCGAGGTCGAGGTGGTTCGTCGGCTGATCGAGAATGAGAACATTCGAGCCGAAGAGCATCATGCGCGAGAGCATGCATCTGACCTTTTCGCCGCCCGAAAGAACATTGACGGGCTTCAGAACTGCGTCGCCCGAGAACAGCATTCTGCCGAGGAAGCCGCGGATATAAGTCTCCGTCTGATCCTTTGAATACTGGCGCATCCAATCGATAAGATTGAGATCGGAGTTAAAGAACGCGGAGTTGTCCGCCGGGAAATAGGAGCGCGAGGTGCTCAGTCCCCACTTGAAGCTGCCGCTGTCGGGGGTCTCCTCTTCCATGAGAATTTTGAAGAGCATTGTTATCGCCTGCTCGCTTTTTCCGACAAAGGCTATCTTGTCGTTCTTGCGCACGGTAAAGCTGACATTGTTGAGAAGCTTCACTCCGTCAACTTCCTTGGTCAGTCCCTCAACTGTAAGGATATCCTTGCCGACCTCTCTGTCCATATCGAAGCCGACGAACGGGTAGCGGCGGCTCGACGCGGGGAGCTCTTCGATAGTGAGCTTATCGAGCAGCTTCTTTCTCGAAGTCGCCTGGCGGGACTTCGATTTATTTGCGGAGAATCTTGCGATGAAAGCCTGAAGCTCCTTCGCCTTTTCTTCGTTTTTCTTGTTCTGCTGTTTTATGAGCTTCTGAATGAGCTGGCTCGACTCATACCAGAACTCGTAGTTGCCGACATACATCTTTATCTCGGAATAATCGATATCGACTATTCGCGTGCAGACATTATTGAGGAAATGGCGGTCATGCGAAACGACTATGACCGTTCCGAAATATTCGCTCAGGAAATCCTCAAGCCACTTGACAGCGGCTATATCGAGGTCGTTCGTAGGCTCGTCGAGCAGGATTATATCGGGGTTGCCGAAAAGTGCCTGCGCAAGCAGAACTTTGACCTTCTGCGAACCGGAGAGCGACGCCATCTGCTCATATAGCAGGCTCTCTTCGAGACCAAGACCCTGAATAAGCTTTGACGCGTCTGACTCCGCCTCCCAGCCGTCGAGCTCAGCGAACTCCTCCTCGAGCACTGCGGCGCGCATTCCGTCCTCCTCGCTGAAGTCCGGCTTTTCATAGAGCGCGTCCTTTTCTTTCATTATATCATAGAGGCGGCGGTTGCCCATAATAACGGTGTCGAGCACGGTGTATTCGTCAAAAGCGTAGTGATCCTGACGGAGCACGGACATTCTGACGGTCGGCGGGATTATAACCGAGCCGTGCGAGGGCTCGAGCTCACCGCAGAGTATTTTCAGAAATGTAGACTTGCCCGCGCCGTTTGCGCCGATTATACCGTAGCAGTTGCCGGGCGTAAATTTGAGATCGACGCCCTTGAACAGGGTCTGGGTGCCGAAATTGAAGCTGAGATCGGATACTGTTATCATCTTGTTCTCCCGTTTTTTTACAATAAATATCTGCGGGCAAACGCATTCGCCCGCAGTATAATATAATAGCACATATAAGGATTTTCTTCAAGTGGCGGAAAAAATCAGTTTTCCTCCACGAAGCTTTTCAGCGTATCTTCAACGCGCACGCCGGCACTCTCAAGGCGGGCGCGGTCATGGTGTCCGCTCGTTATAAGCAGGCACTGCGAGCCGATCGCTTTTGCGACATCGCAGTCGTGCAGAAGATCGCCGACAACGACGGCTTTTGACGCATCGACGCCGTGCTCCTCTATGAATTTTTCCGCGCGCTCGACCTTGCTGCCGGCAAGGAGGTTGTCCGCGCCGAGGACGGAGTCAAAATATCCGTCGATTTCATAGTGCTTCAAAAGCCGTTCGAGCTGGCTCTGCTCGCTCGACGAGAGCACGACCTGCGGGATGCCGAGGCGCTTTGCCTCTTCGAGAGCCGCAGAGACGAAGCGAGTCAGTCCGCAGTTTTTGACATGGGCTTCGTAGCCCTGCTGGAACTCGTTGAGTATCAAATCGTAGTCCTCATTTTCGAGGTCGAGCACCTGCTCATAGAAATGGCGGATGGGCACATCTATATATTCACGGTACTCATCGAGCGTTATCGGCTTTTTTGAGCGGCGGGCAAGCATATCGTTGACGGAGCCGAGCGCCGCGCCGACATCATCGAGCAGAGTGCCGTTAAAATCCCAGATAATAAGCGAATAGTTTTTCATAAATTCTCCAAAATTCAAAAAATAATTGCGAAAACATTGAGATCGGAGTATAATACTCACGACAAAACGAGAAAGAGTGAGACGGATGAAAGAATATCTTTTTGAAATGCACGCGCACACCTCGCAGACAAGCAGGTGCGGCGAAGTTCCTGCGGAGCAGGTTGTGAATACTTTCAAAAATCTCGGCTACGACGGAATAGTCATAACCGACCACATGCATACGGGTACGATGGAAAATATAGCAAACGAGCCATGGGAGAAGAAAGCGGATCATTTCTTCGAGGGTTACAGAGCTGCAAAGACACTTGAGACCGAGGATTTCACGGTTCTTCTCGGCATGGAGCTGAGATTTCTCGAAAACGACAACGACTATCTTGTCTACGGTTTCAACGAGGACTTTGTCTATTCGCATCCCGACCTCGACAGGATTGAGTGCCTTGAGGACTTCAGACCGATAGCGGACGAGAATAACCTCATTGTTTTTCAGGCGCACCCATTCAGAGTCGGCATGACGGTCACAGACGACAAGCTGCTCGACGGAGTTGAGATATACAACGCCCATCCCGGTCACGAATCGAACAACGAGATTGCCGAGGCGTGGGCGAAGAAATACAGCCACCTGCGCGTAACATCGGGTTCGGATTATCACGGCAAATTAAATGTTCACCCCGGCGGGCTCTTCTTCCCCGAGCGTCCCGCCTGCCCGCACTGCCTCCAAAAGCTGCTCAGAGACCGCAGATACAGGCTGCGCACGGACAAAGTTACTGAATAAAACTCATATTTCAAAGCACTGCCCGGCTTTCGTCAGGCAGTGCTTTTTTGTTTTATTTTCTTGCCGCTTCGCGCTCGGTTCTGCCCTTATGGAACTCGGAGAACTGAGGCACGACGAACTTGATTCCCTTGGGAACAAGCTCAAACACGACATCGTTGACATATTCGCACTCGCCGTCGATATTGACAGCCGCGGGAACATCGCTGTGGATAGTCAGCTTTGTACCGTTGATATACTGGGTCATCGGCAGACCGAGGTGCTGACCTTTCTTATACTTCTGAAGAAGCGGGAACAGGCGCAAACGGCCTCTGTCGTGGCGGATGATAACAAAGTCAAGCTTACCGTCATCCGGCCATGCGAGCGGAGCCGCCTTGAAGCCGCCGCCGTACCAACGGGAATTCGCCGCGACGCAGAGCAGGACATCCTGCTTTATCGGCTCGCCGTCGTCGATAGTTATGGTGAACTCATGACCTATTTTCTTGCAGAGCGCCTGGAGAGCCGCCGCGACATACGCGGTCTCACCCGTCATAAGCGGCATCTTCTTGAAATAGGACTGCTTCGCGCAAACCTCGGCGTCCATGCCCATCGAGCACTGGTTGATGGCTATCTTGTCGCCGCACTTGATAACATCAAGCTCGACGGGTATACCCGTGACCTGAGCCTCGACATTGCAGAACTGCTCCTTTGTGCCGAACAGGCGGACAAAATCGTTGCCCGAGCCCAGCGGGATAACTGCGACCTCGCAGTTGGGATAGCCGTAAGCGCCGTTGACCACCTCATAGAGAGTTCCGTCGCCGCCGCAGGCATAGAAGCGGAGCGCTTCGCCGGATTTTGCGTGTTCCCTGCAGTAGTTCTGGGCGTCGCCCTGACATTTTGTGACATAGATCTCATAGTCGAGACCCTCTTTGCCGCAATAGTCCTCAATCTGGGGACGGATAATGCTCTCGGCATTGCCCTTCTTTCCTGCTGCCGGATTGATGAGGAAAATATGTTTCACAAATAATACCTCCTGTTTTACCTCTTTCGCCTTATTTAAAATACATAAATAACTGGCATTTTATCATGCCGTTATATAATTTCCTGCGTTTATCAGCCTTGCGCCCGAACTCCTGCTCGAAAGTATCGCACGGAGTTATGATGCTGTATGACCAGCCGTGGCGGCGTTCAAACACGCGACCCATGTCGCGATAAAGTGCGTTTGCCTGCTCGATATCGAGCATACGCTCGCCATAAGGCGGGTTGCATATAAGAGTTCCGCGCTCGGTCTGCGGAACGAATTTTTTCAATTCACAGCAGCGCACGCTGACGAGGTCGTCAACACCGGCAGCTTCGGCGTTTGCGGCGGTAAGAGCCGCAGCTTCACGGCTGATATCGGAGCCGTAAGCAAAGAAGTCATGCGCCTCGCGCTCAAGGTCGCGCGCACGTTCGCGCTCGGTATACCACACATCGCGCGGGATATTGCTCCAACGCTCGGCGGCAAAGTTGCGGTTGACTCCGGGGGCGATATTGCGCGCCATCATCGCGCCCTCGATAAGTATCGTACCAGATCCGCACATGGGGTCATAGAGCGAATGATACGGGCGCAGACGCGAGAACCAGCACAGCGACGCAGCAAGAGTCTCTTTTATCGGGGCGTCGTTCGCATTCTGGCGGTATCCCCTCTTATGAAGTCCCGTGCCGGAAGTGTCGAGCATGAGCGAAACTTTGTTTTTCATTATAGAGAACTGAATCTGATAGACAGGTCCGCTCTCTTCAAACCACTCGATAGAATATTTCTGTTTTAGGCATTCGACGACCGCTTTTTTGATTATCGCCTGGCAGTCGCGCACGCTGAAAAGGTCGGAATCGATGGAATAGCCCTTGACGGGGAACGCATCGTCTGCGCCGATCCACTGCTCCCACGGGAGGGCGCGTGTGCCCTGAAAAAGCTCCTCAAAGCTATGCGCCTCGAACGAGCCGAGAAGCACAAGCACGCGCTCGGAAAAGCGCGAGCAGATATTTGCGCGGGCAAGAATATTTTCGTCGCCGCTGAAAAGCACGCGGCCGTTTTCGGCGCGGACATCCGACGCCTCCATATTTCTGAGCTCTTCGGCTATCGGCGCCTCAAGACCCAGCAGACAGGGTACTGCGAAATTTATATCCATCAAAACTACCTTTCAAAGCTACTTTCGTTTTCACATAGTACAAGGGGCGCACCAGGGCGCGCCCCTTGTTCAGAAAAGCAAATTCAAATCATTCGGCGCTGGGCTCAAGCAGACCGTAGCCGCCGTCGATACGGCAATAGACCACGCTGACAAGACCTGTTGCCTCATTTATAAACATATAGAACTCGTGGCCGAGCATATTCATCTGAAGAATAGCCTCATCGACCGTCTGCGGCTTGACTGCAACGTGCTTTGTTCTGACGAGGTCATACTCTTTCTCGTCCGCAACATCCGCGCCGTCATTGAGTTCATCAAATGCGGCAGAGCGCATACGCTTTTCAAGCTTTGTTTTGTTCTTGCGAATCTGGCGAACGAGCGAATCGACGCATTTATCGAGCGCATCGTTCATATTTTCCGCCCGCTCCTGCGCACGGAATATCATACCGTTGTTGATAACGGTTATCTCAACTGTCTGACCTGATTTCTCGACAGTGGCGGTGATCTTTGCCTCCGCCTCGTCGCCGAAGAAACGCTCTACCTTGGCAAGCTTTTTCTCCGCTCTCTCCTTGAATGATTCTCTCGGCGAACACTTGCGTCCAGTAATAACTATTTTCATAATGTCAGCCCCTTAGAATTATTGGAGACTTCTGTCTCTGATTGTATTGTAGCACATATGACTAAAAAAATAAAGAGTAAAGAGCTGCATTTCTAAAAAATTTACAAATTTTCTATAATAAGGCAAGATATCAGACAACAGCAGTCACATGGCGGGTGACATGGCAGCCGATATTGACCGCGACGGGCAATCCCGCGATATGGGTCGGGGCAAATTCGACGGCGGCGCTCAGCGCGGTCGTCTTGCCGCCGAAGCCCTGGGGGCCTATGTTAAGAGCATTCGCCTTTTCGAGTATCTCCGATTCCATCGCGGCGTAATACTCATCGACATTCGGCTCGCTGACCGGGCGGCAGAGAGCCTTTTTGGCGAGCAGCGCGCACTGCTCGAAATCGCCGCCGATACCGACGCCTATAACCATCGGCGGGCAGGGGTTGCTCCCAGCGCGGCGAACGACATCGACAACATAATCTATAATATCCTCGCGCGAGGCGGAGGGAGTGAACATTTTAAGCGCGCTCATATTCTCGCTGCCGAAGCCCTTGGGAGCGACGGTCAGCTCGACTTTATCGCCCTCTACAAGCTCGATATGCAGAACAGCAGGGGTGTTGTCGCCGGTATTGACGCGCCTGAGCGGATCGGCAACGACCGATTTTCTGAGATAGCCCTCGGTGTAGCCCTTTGCGACTCCGGCGTTGACGGCATCTTTAAAGCTGCCGCCGACAAAGTGGACATCCTGACCGATTTTTGCAAAGATAACAGCCATTCCGGTGTCCTGACAGATGGGGATATCCAGTTCCTTTGCGGCGCAGAGATTATCGCACAGGCGGCACATTATATCTTTGGGCACATCGTCGGTTTCGGTATCGGCGCTCTTTTTGATAAGCTCTGCGAGGTCATCAGGCAGAACTTTGTTGGCGCTGATGCACGCGCGGCTGACCGCTTCGGTTATGAGACTGACATCTATCTCACGCATTGGGCTTTCCCTCCATGAGAATCTCGCCGTCGCCGACAACGAGCAGCGGCTTTGCGAAGAGGGTCAGCGGATCGGAATCGAACAGGCTCATATCGGCATCCTTGCCGACTTCGAGAGAGCCGACGCGGTCGGCGATTCCGCACATCTCGGCGGGATTTATGGTTATGGCTCTCAGCGCATCATCATGAGTCATGCCCTCGCGCACGGCAAGTCCCGCGCACAGCGGCAGATACTGGATAGGGATAACCGGATGGTCGGTGACTATAGCGGTCTTTACGCCCGCTTTGCTGAGCACGCCCGGGGTTGCGGGGGTGGAATCTTTGAGCTCGGGCTTGCAGCGGTCGCTGATGAGAGGTCCGCTGAACGCCTTGACCCCGGCTTTCGCGAGTCTGTCGGCAATAAGATGACCCTGAGTGCAGTGGACAACGCAATAATCGAGCCCGAACTCCTCGGCGATACGCACGGCGGTGAAGATATCATCGGCGCGGTGGGCGTGAATATGCATCTGCATATGTTCCTCAAACAGCGGAGCGAGAGCTTCGAGCTTTGCGTCAAACTCGCGGCTCGCCTTATCTTTTTTGATATATTCGCGAGTCTTTGTCAACTGTTCTCTGATTATCGCGGCGGTCGCCATTCTTGTGCTGGGCGCCATCTTTTTCTCGTTATAGACGGTCTTGGGATTCTCGCCGAGGGCGAATTTCATCGCGGCGGGAGCCTTGACAACCATATCATCTATGCACACGCCGTGGGTCTTTATCGCCGCTATCTGACCGGCTACGGGGTTCGCGCTGCCCGGGCAGGTCAGCACACAGGTAACGCCCGCCTCTCTCGCCTCTTCAAAGCATCTGTCGAGAGCGTTGACGGCATCGAGAGCTCTGAGGTTCGGCGTGACGGGATCAGTCATCTCGTTGCAGTCCTCGCCCTCAAAGGTCAGCGAATCCTCGGTGATGCCGATATGGGTATGGGCATCGATAAAGCCGGGATAGAGCGCCGCGCCCTTGGCGTCATAAGCCTCGCCCTGCGGGCAGTCTTTCATATCGCCCAGGGAGATTATTTTTTCATCAAACTCGATATATCCGTTTTCGATAGTACCGTTCGTTACCGTATGTATAACGGCGTTTTTGATAATCACAAGATCGCTCCTTTTTCTTAAATCAAAAAAGCGGGCTGAACGCCCGCCTGATAATGCATTTTTTACTGTCTGCCGCCGCCGCGCCTCGAATAGCCTCCGCTGCGCTTGGAATCGGAAGATCTTTTCAGATCGGTCATTTTTTCATCGCTGATCTGCTTGAACTTTGCCATCATATCCTCAAAGGACTGGTTGCCGGAAGTCTCCTGATTGACGGCTTCGACCTGTCTGCCCTGCTGAGGCGGTCTGCGCTGGCCGGAGGACTGCTGATGCGGTCTGTTCTGCTGACCCTGTCTGTCACCCGAGGGACGGGGTCTGCGCTGAGGACGGTCGCCGCCGTTATTGTCGGCATTGAGCTTCTTTATCGAAAGGGCTATCTTGCCTTCGGGGCTGATCGAAATGACCTTCGCCGTAACTTCCTGGTTTAGCTGCAAATGCTCTCTGATATCCTTGACATAAGACGTTGAGACCTCGGAAATATGGATCATGCCCGTTTTTCCGCCCTCAAGTTCAACAAATGCACCAAAATCGGTAAGACCGGTCACCTTACCCTTAACAACACTTCCCTGCTCGATCTGCATAATAGTACGCTGCTCCCTTTTTTTACTTATCCGCCGACTGCTGTTCGTTGTAATATACCCTTTCATCCGGGAAAACATAGCCGAGTTCACGCCTTGCTATCTGCTCGACATAATCATCGAGATCCGAACTCTTGACAAGCTTTTCAAGCTCCTCATTCTCAGCTTTCTTATCGGCAAGCTGAGTTCTGAGCTGAGCATTGTACTTCTCCTGAGATTTGATATCGGACTGCATGACAATAAAGGATATAAGGAAATAACACACTGCGACCGCGAACACGATCATCAGTATGGTACTATGCCTTTTTTTGAGTCTGCGCTTTTTTTCCGACATTCTTACGTTTCCCTTTGACCTTCTGTTTTCTTGCTTTGGGGCATATTTGCCTATTCAAAGTATACAACATATTGCGCCCCTTTTTCAAGAGGTAATTCATATTTTTTTCATTTTTATTTGACATTATTCCGTCTTTTTCCCCGGGCGGCGTTAATTTCTGTGATATTTTTTCTTTTAAGCTGCAAAGCGGCTTGCTGACAGCGTCTTTTATCCGCCAGAAGAGCTTTCTGAGCTTTGACGAAATAAGCAGACCGAGATGTTTTGCCACCGCGCCGAGACTCAGGCGTTCGGCTGCAAAGCCGAGCAGCTGCGCCGCGAGGATATAGAGCAGGGTGCGCCCGTCATTGAGCACGAGTATAAAACAAAACGAAGCAAAGGCGCAGACTATTACATAGAGAATATCGGTCACGAATATGACTTTGCGCCCGCCCGGCAGAACGGCGCGGACGGCGCACACGGCATCATAGAACATTCCGAGCAGAAAGCCGATGCCGAGCGAATGCAGAAAGACGGATATCTGGCCGTCCAGCCCCTGGATATACTCCATCAGCGGAACACGCGGCTGAAGAATCCGCCTTTTCCGGGCTGTTCGTCGGAATAGGTCAGCGAATTGACCGTGCCCTCAAGGCTCAGTTCGCCGCTGTCGACACTGAGATTGATTATATGCAGGTCGCTGCCGCGCACGGTCAGCTCCCCCATCTGCGTGAATATCACGACCGTCTGCTCGTCAAAGCTGTCCACATCGGACACGCCGGAGACGGTCAGGCGATTTCTGTTTTCCATTATAAGATTGTGGGGCAATGCCTGAACTTTGCTTTCTTCCGTCATAAATAAAACCTCCCGTCCGTTAATAATACGGCGGGAGGCTCTCGATTATGACCGATTTACAGAATTTCGTACATCGCGGCGGCGTCCTCTTTGCGGACGGTCTCGGCAACATTGAGAACACGCGCACGGGTCACATTCTGACCCGTGGATATTTCAATGACATCGCCGACCTTCACATCATAAGACGCGCGGGCTATTTTGCCGTTTACCGTGACGTGCTTTGCGTCGCAGACCTCGTTTGCGACGGTGCGGCGCTTTATCAGACGCGACACCTTAAGATACTTATCAAGTCTCATAACATTCCGCGGCAAAAGCCGCATCCTTTCAGAACATTAGAACGTTAAAAAAATCAGGGGCATCTCTGCCCCTGAAAAGCCAGCAAAATTATTTTGCAACCTTGTCCTTAAGGCCCTTGCCTGCCTTGAAAGCGGGAACCTTGCATGCGGGGACATCGATGGTCTCGCCGGTTCTGGGGTTACGGGCAGTCTTAGCTGCGCGCTCTCTGACCTCGAAAGTGCCGAAGCCTGCGATCTGGATCTTGTCGCCCGATGCGAGAGCATCGCCGATGCAAGCGATAACAGCGTTGACAGCCTTCTCGGCGGTCTTCTTCTCAAGTCCCTCTTTTGCTGCAACGGCAGCGATAAACTCTGTCTTATTCATTACGTGTTTCTCCTTTTATTTTTTCTTTTCTTTTTTATGCAATGTCCGTTGGACACAGTCATCGTTATTATTTTCTGCTCTCTGCCTTGGCTTCATCCCAGAGTTCGTCGAGCTTTTCAAGCGGAGCGGACTCCATATCGATGCCGCGCTCGCGCGCAAGCTGTTCAACGCGGATAAAACGGGCTATAAACTTATCGGAAGCCGCAGTCAGCGCCTCCTCGGCATCGCACTTGACAAAGCGCGAAACATTGACGGCGGAGAAAAGCAAATCGCCGAGCTCCTCGGAAATATGCTCCTTGTCGCCCGATTCGATAGCCTCGGAAAGCTCCTTCGCCTCCTCGAGCACTTTCTGCTGAGCGTCGGAGACATCGTCCCAGTCAAAGCCGACTGCCTCCGCTTTCTGCTGAATCTTGGTCGCTCTCATAAGCGCGGGAAGCTCACGCGGGATGCTGAGCATAGGCTCGCTCCCCTTTTTCTGTCCCTTTGAGCGGCGTTTTATGGCGTCCCAGTTATTGAGCACATCGCCGACACCGGAGACCTCGACCTCGCCGAAAACATGCGGGTGGCGCTCGATGAGCTTTTTGCACACGCCGTCGGTGACATCGCCGAAATCGAAGTTGCCCGCCTCCTGCTCCATCTGAGCGTGGAACACGACCTGCATGAGCAGATCGCCGAGTTCTTCGGTCATCAGCTCCTTATCGTCCTTGTCGATAGCTTCGATAACTTCGTAGGTCTCTTCGATAAGGTTCTTGCGGATGCTCATATGAGTCTGCTGTGCATCCCACGGGCAGCCGCCCGGAGCACGGAGCAGACGCATGATCTCAAGGAGATCGTTTATATCGTATTTTTCTTTCTGCTTAAAGTCTACCATATGATCCCCTGTCTGATTTTATCGGCAAGAAATATTCTAACCCAAAAGTTCATATTTTTCAAGTACTTTTGCAATTTTTTCGCCTGCGGGCAAAGATTCTATATCCTCGCGCACGATGCCCTTGAAGACGATGATAGCTATCGCATACACAATAACGGCGATTATGATGGCGGCGAGCAGCGCGATATCCGCGCCGTGGCTGACGCTCTTGAGCACATAGTTGCCGAGCAGACCGTAAGCCGCCCACGCCGCGAGACCGCACATGGCGGCGGAGATAAGCGGTTTTATCAAATCGGACATTATATCAATGCGGACTTTAGTGACTTTTATAACGGCGATGACATTGAGAATGACATTTATAACATAGAACAGGACTGTTCCGATAACCGCGCCGTTGAAGTTGATGTCCGGTATGCCGACGAGGGCGAAGTTGCAGATTATTTTGACGACGGCGGAGACGAGCATTGTTTTTACGGGGATATCCGTTCTGCCGACCGCCTGAAGGAGGTTCGTAAGCGGAGTCGAAATGGACATGAACGCAGTCGTGAAGCCGAAGACGGCGACCATGGGCGCTATCATCGGGATATCGGCAGCCATTCTGCCGCGGCCATAGATAAGAGTAAGTATAGGCTCGGCGAGCACGCCCATGCCGATACCGGCGGGCAGAGCTATGAGCATGGAGACTCTTATAACGGTATTGACGGCGCTCTTGACAGCCGCCTTGTCTTTCATCGTCCACGCCTCCGCGAGGGCGGGAAGCGCGCTGACGCCGAGGGAGACGGTTATCATCGGGACGAGGTTCTTGAAGTCCACGGCGGTGTTATATGCGCCGTAGAGATAGCTCATGAAGCCCTTGCTGTCTGAAAGATTCAAGGTACCGCTCGCGACATCGGCATCGATGCACTGCTTATATAAATTGTATATTGTATCCTGACCGCTCTCGATAGCGTGGAGCAGGCGGTTCTGGATGGTCACGGCATCGATAAGGTTCGTGGCGTTGAGAACGAGCGAGCTCAAAAGAATCGGCACCGCTATGGTTATCATGTTCTTGGCTATGGCATGATTTGCGGGCGGCTTCGGGGAATTGACGAGCTCGAGGCGGGTTATACCGTCGCCCTTTGCTCTGTGGCGGATGCCGAGATAGATAAGACTCAGAAGCGAGCCGAGGGTAACGCCGAGTATTGCGCCGGCGGCAGCCCACGGATATGTTACGCTGAAAGCCTCATTAAGAGACGAGACCTCTTTGCCGAACACTGTAGCGGTAGCCGAGCCTGCGGCAACGGCGCTGTTATAGGCGCTCTCGCCGTAGGACATGATGAGCTTTGCAAAAACAAGTCCGATAACAAGCTTGCCGAGAGCCTCGATGACCTGCGATATGGCGGTCGGGATCATGTTGCGCAGACCCTCGTAATATCCTCTGTAAGCCGAGACATAGCAGCAGAAGAATATCGACGGGGCGACGGCTATCATCGCGGGCAGGTTTCTTATATCCGAGATGAACGCGGCATATGGAATGGAGATAATGACCATGAGCAGCGTGCCCGCGGTTCCGACGAGAAGGAATATCTTGCGCGCCGTTTTTAGCGTCATGCGCGCCTCGCGGTAATGATTTAATGCGACATCCTCCGCGACCATGCGCGACACTGCTATCGGCAGACCCGCCATGGAAATTGAATAGATGGGAGTATAGATGGCATAGACCGAGGTGAAATATCCGTATCCCACGAGTCCGAGCATACTGCCCAGCGGCATCTTGAAGCAGAGACCTATCACCTTGACCACGAGGGTCGAGATGACAAGGATTATTGCGCCGTTCAAGAGCGACTGTTTCTTTCTTTCTGCCAAGGGTAAACCTCCTTGCTGTTCGTTTCTTTCTTAAAACCGTTCCTAATTATATCGTTTGAGGGCGATATTATCAACAATATGATGAAAAATTTAACAATTGTTTAATCCATAAACTCACGAAGCAGCGAGTTTTCGGGGATAACATCAACCGGCAGAGGCTCGAATCTCTCAAGGCGTTCTATCATCATCTGCGCCTCGTCATACCACTCGCTGCCGCTCTCGACAGAACTCAGCATCGGCACGGCAAGGGCGCGGAACACGCACGGCTCATAGGCATGGAGCGAGTCTATCTTCTCCGCCGCCAAGTGGCTGTAAGGGAAGATATACTTATCCTCGCCGCGCTGAACGCTCCCCCAGAGGTCATATGTCCGCTCGACACTGCTCGCGCGGTGGTAATAATCCCGAACGAGGCGGCGGACAAAGCGCAGATCGCGCTTCGACATGAGCACATCCCCGTCATCATCGGCGATACGGGACGAGACGCTGACATAGAGCTTCATCAGATTTTCGCTCGGCAGAGAGTCGGTTATAACCGGGTTCAGGGCGTGGATACCCTCGACTATCAGCACATCGTCCTTGCCGAGCGTTATAGGGTCGGAGAAGCCGTTACGTCTGCCGCTGACGAAATCGAAATGCGGCAGTCTCGTTGTGCCGTTTTTGATGATATCCTCAAGGCACGAGTCGATAAGCGCGATATCGAGGGCGTTGACAGTCTCATAGTCGGGCTTGCCGTTTTCGTCGAGAATGGCATCGCGCTGATCGTGATAAAAATCGTCGAGCGAGACAGTGAAAGCCTTTGCGCCGCGCGATTCGAGCCGCGAGGCTATAAGCCCGGCGGTGGTCGTTTTGCCCGACGCGCTGGGACCCGCGAGCATGACTATACGCTTTTCGCGGTCGGAGAATATACGCTCGGCTATTTCATCGAGCCTGTCTGAATACCGCTCCTCGGCTTTTGAGACGAGAAATGCGGGGTCATTTGCCGCCATTGAGTTTATTTTTACGAGAGATTTCAACCTATCACCTTATTTATCCGCAGACGACTGCGAACCGAATATTTCCGAATAGAACTCCGATATGCGTTTCTTGCGTTCCATCAGAGTGTCAAACCGGGCATTATATTCATATGGATATTTGTAGTTAAAAATACGCTCGATATAGTTGCTGCCGGGCTTTTTGAGCTTTGTTACGGCGCCCGCTCCGGCGGCGAGGACAGTATGCGTCTCCTCCATCATGAAGACATTGTATCTGCACTCCGTGCCGGGTTTGCACCAGCCGACATTTTCGAGGTTGCCGACGCAGCGGCTCTGGCGATACATATAATAAGGAATATAGCCGTTATCGAAGAGAACGGAGTGGGAATAATCAATCATCTTCCCCGCCGTCTCCCCTTCGCTGACCGCGTGACCGTGTTCTCTGAGAGTGGATGCGGATTTCAAAGCGAGGGCATGGACGGTTATATTCGCAGGCGCGAGCGAGACGACTCCATCAACGGATTTTTTGAAGCTCTCGAGCGTATCACCGGGGAGTCCCGCGATAAGATCGACATTTATATTTTCAAACCCGCTCTTCTCGGCGAGGGCATAAGAAGAAAAGAAATCCGCCGCTGTGTGCTTTCTGCCGACCGCTTCGAGCACGGAATCGTTGAGGGTCTGGGTGTTTATGCTTATTCTGTCGACCGAGTGGTCGCGCAGTACATCGAGCTTCTCCTGCGTCACGGTATCGGGTCTGCCGAGTTCGACGGTATATTCGCGGACAGCGGACAGATCGAAGCTGTTTTCTACTGCCGAGCAGACCTTTTCCATCTGCTCCGCGCTGAGAATACCGGGTGTTCCGCCGCCGATATATATACTCTCAAGCCGCAGTCCGATATCGCGGACGATTTTTCCCGTTATTTCAAGCTCCCTGCACAGATCGTCAACATAGACGGGCAGAAGCTTTGCGGCGTTGGCGTTGGTTATCGAATGGGAGACGAACGAGCAATAGCTGCACCTTGACGGGCAGAACGGTATCGCGATATAGAGACTGAACGAGCGCTCATCGCCGAGTGCGGCTATCTCCTGCTCCGTGCCCGCGACGCTCTGCGCAAGGCGCGCTTTCGGCTCGCTGACAAGAAGTTTTTTTGTAAAATAGTCATACGCGCCCTTTTCGCCGAGAGATTCAATGAGCTTCAGCATAAGCTTGGACGGGCGCACGCCGGTGAGTATACCCCATGGCGGGACATAGCCCGTGACGGCGCTCAGAGCGGAGAAAAGCTCGCGAGCCATGGTGCGCTCGCACTCGTCCTTTTCGGGTTCGTCCGTCTTCGGGACTTCTGCCGAGCGAGTCTCGGTCTTATCCCCGACATTGACGCGCACGCGCACGGAATATCCGCCGCTCGCGCCGTCGAGATATGTTTCGACCTCGGGCGCTCCGCTTTCGGGCAGAGTGTCCGAGACTGTTATCTTTTCGTTCGGGAAGAACACGCGGCAAAGATTCTCCATCTCATAATGGAAATCGTGACCGCAGATATATAGAATCATAGGCGTTTCCTTAAAGCTCTCCTCTGGGTATTTTTCTTAAATATCTGTTTCTGACCCGCTCCTCGGAGAGCGTGGTGGAGCGGTTATGTCCGGTATAGACGGTATATTCGCCGTCAAGGGCAGCAAGGCGTTTAAGGCTTTCGACCATAGCCTGCCAGTCCCCGCCGGGGAGGTCGGTTCTGCCGACAGTGCGGCAAAAAAGAGTATCGCCCGAGAACATCACGCGCTCGGTCTCTTCGAGATAGCACACGCCGCCGAGGGTGTGGCCGGGAGTGTGGATAGTATGGAGAGTGATATCCCCTATCTTCGCTTCAAAGCCCTCTTCCGCGAGCAGGTCGTAATCGACATATTTCTGGATGCCGTGATCGACATGGGTCGCGAGGCTGATATCCTCGCACTTGAGGCAGGGGCTGTCATAGGGGTGGATGGCTATTTTCGCATCCGGGTAGTCGTCTTTTATATGCGCGACGCCGAGAATGTGGTCATAGTGACCGTGGGTGAGAAGAATATACTTGAGATTTTTCACCTCGTCGCGAAGGACTGATTTCAATTCGTCCGTGTAGTCGCCGGGATCGATAACCGCCGCCTCGTCGCTGTGTTCGTCTATAACGACATAGCAGTTCGCCTGAACGGGTCCCATGGGCAGAGTGTGTATCTTCATCATTTGTCTTTCCTCCATATATCGGTATCGAGCATGATAGTAACGGGTCCGTCGTTTGCTATATCGACCGCCATATCCGCGCCGAAGATGCCTTTTTCGACATTCCTGACTCCGTTCGCGGAGATCTCGGAGCAGAACAGCTCATATAATCTGTTCGCTTCATCAGGCGCGGCAGAGAGCGTAAAAGACGGTCTGTTGCCCTTTTTGCAATCGGCACAGAGAGTGAACTGCGAGATAGCGAGAATCTCGCCGCCGACATCGTTGACGCTGAGATTCATTTTTCCGTTTTCGTCCTCGAACACGCGCAAACGCGCTATTTTGCCGGCAAGCAATATTGCCTGCTCATCGGTGTCGCCCTCGACAACACCGAGCAGGACATTGAAGCCCTTGCCTATCTCGCCGACGGTCTTTCCGTCAACGGAAACTTTTGACGATGTGACGCGCTGAACAACAGCTCTCACGGTGATTCCCCCTTGGACTTGCGATATCTAAAAATATAATTGGCATCAGGTTGCGGCTCTCTCGACGCTTAGCACGCCGTCGATTCGCTCGATTTTGGCGGCGACGCTCTTGAGATGCTCGATTCCCGAGACGGTTATAGTCATAGAGAACGTGCTTCTGCCGTCTTTGAAATTCCTTGTGTTTATATCATTTATCATAACGTGCATATTGGCGAGCTGGACGGAGATATCCGCGAGCATGCCGACCCTATTGAGGCAGGATATCATGAGCGTTGCACGGAAATCCTCTTTTATGGCGCTGTCCCAATATGCGTTTATCCATCTGTCTTTGTCGCCGCAATGCTCGAGATCCTTCGGGACATTGCTGCAGTCGCGCGTATGAATCGACACGCCGTGGCCGCGGGTAATAAATCCGATTATACTGTCGCCCGGGAGCGGATTGCAGCAGCGCGAGAACTTGACAAGGCAGTTGTCGATGCCCTCGACTATAACGCCCTCGCTGCTCTTGACGCGCTTTTTCGGCTGGGTGAGCACTATTTCCGGCGGAGCGGACGCCTTGACTATCTTGTTATACTCATCTTTTATATGAGGCATCATGCGGATGAGCGACACGCCGCCGTAGCCGATAGCGGCATAAAAATCCTCGACCGTGTCGAAATGCTGGCGCTCCGCGATGCGCTGGAGGAATGACTTCATCTCGTCATCCGGCAGGCGGATAAAGCTGCGCCTGAACTCGCGTTCGACCTCTGCCTTGCCCTCGGCGATATTCTCGTCGCGGCGCTCTTTCTTGAACCAGTTGCGGATTTTGCTGCGCGCCTCGCTCGTCTTGACTATCTTGAGCCAATCGCGGCTCGGTCCCTTGCCGGGCTGAGACGAAGTTAAGACATCGACTATCTCACCCGTCTTTACCTGATAGTCAATCGGCACGATGCGCCCATCGACCTTTGCGCCGGTCATGCGGTTGCCGATAGCGGAATGAATGGCATAGGCGAAATCGATAACCGTCGCGCCTATCGGCAGGTTTATAACATCGCCCTTGGGAGTGAACACAAACACCTCTTCGGGGACGAGGTCGCTCTTTATCGTTCTGACGATATCCTCGACATCTTCGGAATCGCTCTGGCTCTCGAGCATCTGGCGAATCCACGCAAGGCGCTTATCGAAGTTGCCGCTCGCGGTGCCGCCGCCGAGCTTATACTTCCAGTGCGCGGCGATACCGTATTCAGCCGTCTGATGCATTTCCCAGGTTCTTATCTGAACCTCGAATGGTATTCCCTCTTTGCCGATAACGGTGGTATGCAGGGACTGATACATATTCGGCTTCGGGGTCGAGATATAATCTTTGAAGCGGTTCGGGATCGGGCGGAACATATCGTGGATAACGCCGAGGCAGTTATAGCAATCGATAACAGACTCGACTATTATTCTGACGGCGTAGATATCATAAATCTCATCAAAGGTCTTGCCGCCGATATACATTTTGCGGTAGATTCCGTGGACGCTCTTGATTCTGCCCTCGACCTTGCAGCCGGAGACGAGCGGATCTACGCGTTCCTTTATCTTCTCGATTATGCTGTCGAGGAACTCCTTGCGCGACGCGCTCTGAGAGTTGAGATAGTCCTCGATCTCTTTATACGCGACGGGGTCGAGGCAGATAATGGCTCTGTCCTCAAGCTCCTCTTTTATCGTTCTGATACCTAAGCGGTGAGCGATGGGGGCATATATCTCGAGAGTTTCAAGAGCCGTTTCGCGGCGCTTCTCTTCGCGGACATAGCCGATGGTTCTCATATTATGCAGTCTGTCGGCGAGCTTTATAATAATAACTCTGATATCATTCGACATCGCGAGGAGCATCTTGCGGATATTTTCCGCCTGCGCCTCTGCCTTTGTCTCGGTCGGCACTTTAGCGAGCTTTGTCACGCCGTCGACTAATTGGGCTATCTCGTCGCCGAACTCGCGCTCGATATCCGCCTTTGTGACATCGGTATCCTCGACAGTATCGTGCAGGAGAGCCGCCGCCACCGACTGGCTGTCCATGCCGAGGTCTGCGAGAATCGAGGCTACGGCTATCGGGTGGATTATATATGGCTCGCCGGACTGGCGGAGCTGGTTCTTATGATGTTCCTTCGCCACATCATAGGCGTGCTTCACCGTTTCAAGCTCGTCATCGCGGTACATGGTCTTTATTTTTTCGTAGAGCTTGTCGAAGCCGTCGTCAAAGGAAGAGCTGCCGTCGGTGAAATCCGCCTGACGGTTCATCTTCTTCTCCTCGGTCTCGCCGTTTATTTTTTCTTCCCACGATCTCATCGGATCACTCCTCATTATCTTGCCGCTGTTTATAAAAAGCTTCTTATATGTTTCATCAATTGTGCGTCCTCAAGGTTCACCTTGGGGCTCTGTTCGTTGACAACGATGCTGCCCGCGGGCGAGCGGTTGAGAACGCCGGTCTGTACCATAACTTCGACAGCGCTCGCGACGGCGCATATTCTATCTGCCCCGAAGCCCGAGCGCAGGCACAGCATCTCATACTCGGCGCTCCATGAGCCGCGCCGTTTTATCTGGGTATACACCGCGCCGCAGAGGCTTCTGTCCGGCAGAGCGGCTCTCGCCTGCTCAGCAGTCAGCTCCTCGCCGTGCATGACGCGGTCAAAGAGCCGAAGCCCCTCAAGCACTTTTATATCGTCGCTGCCCGCCGGGCGCATATTCCTGATATATACGCCGATGCGGACACTCCCCTGATACTCGTTCCTGTCGAGATTGACGGCGAGGTCAACTGTATCGCCGACGCTGTAAAAGAACGAGCGCTCGGTCATGCCGAAATACATGGCGAAGATGCGCGTATCGCCCTTTGAGACGGTTATCCGAATATGCTTGCCGTTGCCGACGGGAGAAAAGCCCTCTATCTTCATGCCGTAAAGTCCGAAGACCGGTTGGGGGTTGCCCGCGCCGAACGGTTCGAGGGACGAGACGGCGTCAAGAATATCCAAAGATATATGCGCGGGATTGATTTTGAGATCTATATTCTGAACCGGAAACGGCATCTCGGTATTAAGCGAGTATTCCGTTATCTCCGAGCGCAGCTGTTCGATATCCTTCGCCATGAGCGAAAGTCCCGCCGCCTGAGTGTGACCGCCGAAATGGGTCAGCAGATGCTTTGAGTTTTTTATCGCATCATAGAGCGAGAAGCCCTCGATGCTGCGTCCCGAGCCGCGCGCCGTGCCGTCCTCTGTATTGCGCGAAATTATTATGCACGGTTTTGAATATTTTTCCTGAATCCTCGCGGCGACAATGCCGATAACGCCGTTGTGCCAATCGTCGCCGTCAACGACAATGACGGGGGCATAGCGTATCTCCGGATGCTCAAACAGCTTCTGTTCGACCTCGGCGAAAATTTCGCTTTCAATCGCCTGGCGCGTTCTGTTCGCCTCGTTTATCTCCTGCGCAAGCCCGTTTGCGGTCTCGGGGTCGTCGCTGAGCAGAAGCTCGAGCGCGCGGTTGGCGGAGCCCATTCTGCCCGCCGCATTGATGCGCGGCGAAATCGTAAACGCCACGGAAGTTGCGTTGACATATTTATTACCCGCTCCCGCGACATCGAGAAGTTCGTTTATTCCGGCGCGCGAGCGGTTGTTGATACTGCGGAGTCCCGCCTTGACTATCGCGCGGTTTTCGCCGGTAAGATTGACAACATCGCTTATAGTACCTATTGCGGCGAGGTCTGCGAAGTCTTCGATAACGGCTGTATCGTCCTCAAGCTCCATGGCACAAGCCAGCTTGAACGCGACGCCCGCTCCGCACAGCTCCTTAAACGGGCTGGTGCAATCGGCGCGCTGAAGATCGACTATCGCCTCGGCGCGGGGCAGAACATCGGGAACCTTATGATGGTCGGTTATAACGACCTCCATGCCGAGCTCGTATGCGCGCTCTGTCGCGTCGGCGGCGCTGACTCCGTTATCGACGGTAACTATCAGCTGAGTACCCATATCTTTGAGCTTTTCGACCGCGCCGACGCTCAGACCGTAGCCCTCGGTCAGCCTGTCCGGGATATACCACAGGACATTCGCGCCCTTTGACTCAAGATATGTATATAGAAGAGCGGTAGAGGTGACGCCGTCGGCATCGAAATCGCCGAATATCGCGATGCACTCGAAATTATCTATCGCGCGATTTATGCGCTCGACCGCCTTGTCCATATCCGGCAGGGCGAACGGATCGAGAGTAAAGAACGGGTTCGGGTCGAAGAAATCTTCTATCTCTTCGTTGTCGCGAAGTCCGCGTATAACGGCAAGCAGCGCGGCGATAGGATTGAGGCTGTGTTCCTCGGCTATCTGAGCCGCGAGATCCTTGTCATATGAAGCTGCAAGCCATCTTTTACGCATAGGGTTACCATTCCTTTCGATAATACTTAATTATACCATGTATATAGCGGTTTTATCAAGAGTTTCGGCAGAAAGTTCGGCTTTTCGGCACGGGGCATAAAAAGAGCAGGCCGGCTGACCGGTCTGCTCCGTGGATCGATATTTGTTGTTTTATGCTTTTGCCGCCGCAGACTTTCTCGCGGTCAAAATAAGATTCAGCGCAGCTATGAGCGTGAAAGCGATGAGCACGGAATAGAAAACGCTGTAATCGCTCATGATATATCTCAGCCCATAAAACGCGGTAAGCGGCGAAACGACAACCGACACCACCGCGCCGGAAATGATGCCTTTCACGGCGAGCAATCCGACTGTTGAAGCAATCGCCGAGAATGCGGCGTAGCACGCCGAGACAACAGCGAACGCACGATTCTTCGCGACAACGGGCAGGACAAAGAGGCACGCGCAGAAGACGAGGGAGAAAACGAAGCCCAAGACGGACGGGGTATCGCCCCAAATCATGTTCTGAATGTTCAACGCAGTTGCAAGGACAAACGCGGCTGCGGTCGATACGATGCAAATAACTGTTTTTTTCATTTCAGTCACCTCCGGGTGAAATGAATTAGTTAGTATGTTGTTACTTACTAATCCTACATTTAGAATATGCAGGAAATATATAAGACAACATAACATTTTAAGAAACTTTCATACATCTAAGTTTCACTTTATACATTAATTTGGCATATATTTATTTAAATTATTTATGCCGGCACCAAATACCAATGTTGATGAATTCTGCCATTATCAGACCATAGATCAACCGAAGCTCCATTACTTGTAGATTCTGATCCAACTTCTATAACCTTTTGGTAATTAGTAGCATATGTTGTTATTTTGTAAGAACCATCTGAATTTGGTACTATTCTAAATCTTTGAGAATTTAAATATCCAGAGGAAGGTTTCGCCCAAATTTGAATTTTGGTTCCATTTTCCGTGGAGTTATTTTCCACCTCTATTGGTGCCGAGGTCGCATTTTGCGGAACAAACGAATAAAAGTTTCCTGAAGCCGTATAAACCATTTTGAACTTTTGATTAGTCCTATTTGCATAGTCCCACTGCTGAATAGCCGTACCATTAGCGGAACTTGGTCCACGCACGTCTAATACCTTTCCGGAATTTCTGTTAACTATATAAATTATTTTACCGCTATGCGACCATTTAGTCATATAATCTTCTGACTGCTTTTTTGGAGTAACTGTCGCTAAAGCATGATGGCTCTTATAGGCAGATCCCATTCTTGAAATATTCCAATAGGTATCATTTCCGAATATACGAAAACCGTAATATTCGTAGCAATACTCAACAACACCATCACAACGGATTTTAGTAATATCACTTGGCAGTACCCATGTACTATCAGTTACTTTATAATCAATTTGCTGGATCGGCGTATATAGAATGTTTTCATCAATCAGGCTCTTTCCCATTGCCTTTATTAAGTCTCTTTTGGCAGAAGTAGGCACGCCTGATTTGGGATAGTAGAAGCCCTTAAAAGTATTGCCATTAATAAACGAACCCCAAGACCCACTCTGCACAGTACTCTTTGACTGTGCCGCATGTGTAACCGGTTTTTCCTTTTTGGGGTGAGCACCGTCCATTAATCCACCGTGCCATGTAGTTCCTAGGAATGCTCCGTCTCGATAAACTGCATATCCTTCAAATCCTTCCGCCGCATACGAACATATGGTTAATGCAAAAAGTAACATGCAGGCAAAAACAAATGTTAATTGCAAATGTATAAATCTGCGTTTCATAATAATCTCCTTTCAACATCAATTCATAAAACATCTCATTAACTCAAAAGAATTTAAGACTTTCTTTCGTTCCATTTTTCATTGGCAGAGATTACATCTTGAGAAAGGACAGAACTAATATCATACTCTTTTTCAGAATTATTGACAGCTACCTTTAAAGCTTCAACAGTTTTATCAACTGGATAAATTTCCATAGCTTTTATAGCCATTTTCATATCAAAATCAGTTGGTTTATCATTGAGTGTGTCAATAATTACCTGATAATTCTGATCTACGCAAAAAACTTTATAAGAATTTTCAATGGCGTTATTGTCAATTATTTTATAAAGTGCATTATTATAGTGCATAGATGACATTGAAAAGACAATTGTATTTTTAAGAGATTCGTTTCCTTGGGCATCGGCATCCTTAAAAATATCCATACAATAGTCGACCCACTGATCTTTTTCCAACTCATCTTCACTTTCCGCAAGCTGTGATGAGATAACTTTTATTGCGATTCTTAATTTATCATTTTGTTCTTCAGTTCTCATCAGTTTTTCAGCAATCGGTCTTGCCCTCTTGGGATCATCCATATTCAATTTTTTCAGAGCCTGAAAAGCCAACTGATCATCGTTTTGAAATATTACTGTTTCAAGTAAATCTGCAGATTTATCATCTGTATCCAATGACCAAATAACATTTTGACGCAACAAACTATTTTCGTTTTCATCCGAAACAATAGACCTCAGCCTCAACATATCCTCTTCACTAAGCTCTTTATCAGCATAGCTTAAAAGCTGAGTGCAAATAATTCTTAGATTATTACTATTATTTTTATCAGCAACAAGGTCTATCATTTCACTATTTGTTATTTCACCAGTCTTTTCAGCCAAAGCCGCCGCGTAAAGTAGTAAATCCGTCAAATCTGCATTATTGTTACTGAGAGTATTTACTTCATTACACAATTCGGAAAATGTTTTTCTTGAAAGCTTTGCGGATATCTCATCTTCTGACAAATTATTATATTTATCTCTATCAATATCAAATGGCGATGTGGCAAATGTGATTGTCATAAGCGAACCACAAATAACAAGTAAACTTATGCAAATATATAACCATCGATGTTTTTTAAAATTGCTTTTCATAATTTTCTCCTTATTCATAAAAACGTCAACACGACAAACACATCTTTTTAATCCAATAACAATAATAAGAATGTGTGATTCGTGTTATAAAATACTTTAAAAATACCACATTTTGAAATATTGTTATCTCCCGACGAAAAAATTTTTCGTCGGGCTCAACTGTCTCCGTTCTTATACCTATGGATATTCATGTTGTTCATAATTATCCTCCGGATAAATACTTTTTTACTAAAAATCAATACAAAAATTGGTTAAATCGTCCGAAAAATTCTTTCTTACAATGACATATTATTACATTCAAACAAAATTGTCAACCTATTTTACAAATAATTTTTTCATAGGACACAAAACAGACATAAACGTATAATTGCAGAAAATCGTCGAAAGCAAAACTTCCGCAGAACACAAATAACATTCTGCGGAAGTTCGGGTTTGTTTATTTTTCAGATATCCTGCTTCTCAAACAGGACGGCTGAACGCTTATAGGCGGCGAAGGTCAGCGCAAGCCAAATCACAACGCCGAGCGCGAGGGTGACGAGCTTTGCCGCCAAAAACTGCGGGTCGGGCGTATCAAGCTTGTTTTTAAAGAGCGGCAATGCGTGGCAGAGCACTATTTCAACGCCGATAAAGACGAACACGGCGACACTGCCGAGCGCGAACGGCACGCCGATGCGCTTGACATTTTTATAATAAGCCGGGAAAAATATAATATTGAACACGCCGAATATCATAAAGAAGAACGCGAAGAGCGTGATGTTTACATCGAGGTCGGCGGCGTTGACGGGGGGCATAATTTTAGCGCGCAGGAAAGCTATCGGCACACAGACCGCTATCTCGAGCAGTTCGAGCAGGCTCACGGAGATTATGCGGGCGAGCACTGTTTTGTGCTTTTCGACGGGCAGCATCATAGTGAAAAACACATCGTTATTCTCTCTGCCGAACTGGCACATGAAGAACACGCCGAGACAGGTATAGAACATAATAACGAGATATGGGTAGTTCGGAATAAAGAGCATGAATGCGAGCGGAATAAACAGGATATTCGTCGGATGAAGGACGAGCTTCAGTTCTTTGTTGAGCAGTTCTTTCATTTTGTCTCCCCCTCCCTCTCGATATGAACCATTATATCCTCAAGCCCGGCGGGTGCGGATTCGACGCCTGCGGGCAGTTCGGAATTTCTGGCAAGCGCGCTCATGCCGTCTTTTTCGCGGCGCGCGCCGATGAGCTCGATATTTTTGGGTGCGTTATCAGCAGAAAACTGAACTACACTGTATTTTTGGAGCAGAGTGCAAAGAGGTTCATTCTCCGCGATGCGTCCCTGCTTGAGATAGATTATGTTATCGGCGCAGCGGTCGAGGTCGCTCGTGATATGAGTCGAGCAGAAAACGGTCTTGCCCTCGTCCTGCGAAAGGCTGATAAAAATATCAAGAATCTCATCGCGTGAGACGGGGTCGAGTCCGCTCGTCGGCTCGTCGAGGATAAGCAGATCCGCCGAATGAGAGAGCGCGAGGGCGAGCGAAAATTTGACTTTCATGCCGGCAGAGAGCTCGGATATGCGTTTGCTTTCATCAAGAGAGAAAAGCTGCATATATTTTCTGTAGAGCGAGTCGTCCCACTCGGGATAAAAGCGCGAAGTGACTGCCGCGACGGTGCCGAGGCGCTTTTGCGGATAGTAATTCACGCCGCCGAGCACGACGCCCAATCTGCTCTTGATTTTCATCTCATTTTCGGCGAAAGGGATTGAAAAGAAACGGATATCGCCCGCATCGGGATGGACGAAGCCGAGCAGGGATTTTATAGTCGTCGTCTTTCCCGCGCCGTTTCTGCCGATGAATCCGGTTATCTTACCCTCTTCGAGCGCGAAGCTGACATCGAGGGAGAATCCGGCATAATTTTTCTTCAATCCGGCAACTTCGAGAGCGTTCATTCCTCCGCCTCCTCGGGCGCGCGGCGCTGAGCCTCAAACAGAGCGTCAGCAAAATTCATATAGACATCGTTCTGGACTATCGCGATGCCCTGATTTTTGTCGGCGAGCATCAGAAGCGTGTCCCCGGGGTTTATATCGAATATATCGCGCACGCCCTTTGGGATTACTATCTGACCCTTTTCGCCGACCTTCACGGTAGCGATAAATTTGCCCTCCGGCATCTTCATATCGGTCACTCACCTTTCTGAAATTCAAGTGATATTTGTTATACTTTTCCTACCAGTTATACTTATATCACTTCTTCACCGCTTTGTAAAGAGTTTTTCGCCCAAAACGGTGTAAATATTTTTTGATTTTTGTACTTCGGTGCAATAATATTTTTGTTTTAACGGTACCGCAGGACAAAAATTAAATAAATTTTAGAAAATGCACTCTCAGATATTGATTTATTGTTTTTATTGTGATAATCTTACGATAGAGCAATAATTTATGCACAAGATACAAAAACGACACGAAAGGGTGGAAATTTATGAGTAAAAAAGCAAATCCTTATGAAAACTTTCTGAACGTGCTCGACAGCGCTGCTGCGCTTGACGGCATCGATCAGAACGACTATGCGGCGTTCCGTTATCCGGAGCAGGAGCTGAAGGTCAACTTCCCCGTGCGCATGGATAACGGCGAGCTGAAAATGTTCACAGGCTACCGCATCCAGCACTCGAGCACTCGCGGTCCGTGCAAGGGCGGCATAAGATTTCATCCTAATGTAGATATGGACGAAGTCCGCGCGCTCGCCGCATGGATGACCTTCAAATGCGCAGTTGCCAACATCCCCTACGGCGGCGCAAAGGGCGGCATAACCTGCGACCCGTTGCAGATGTCCAAGGGCGAGCTTGAGAGAATGACCAGACGCTACGCAGCAATGATAGCGCCTATCATCGGCCCCCACAAGGACATTCCCGCTCCCGATGTCAACACCAACGCCGAAGTCATGGGCTGGGTCATGGATACATATTCGATGAAATACGGCTATCCTATCCCCGGCGTCGTCACCGGCAAGGCGTTTGAAATCGGCGGTTCGCTCGGCAGACCCGAGGCGACCGGACGCGGCGTCATGCTCTGCTGCCGCGCGCTGACCGAGAAGCTCGGACTTGACATAAAAGACTGCACATTCGCCGTTCAGGGCTTCGGCAACGTCGGCTCGACCGCTGCTTACCTCATAGCCGACCTCGGCGCAAAGGTAGTCGCAGTCAGCGACCACACCGCAGCGTTCTACTGCGCAGACGGTCTCGATGTTCACGATATGCTCGACTATGCAGCCGGCAACGGCCGCGTGCTCCAGGGCTACAAGGCTGACGGCGTGACCGAGATAGCGAAAGAGGATCTCCTCTACACCGATGCCGACTTCCTTATCCCCGCAGCGCTCGAAGGTCAGATCACTGCCGACAACGCCGACAGAGTAAAGGCGAAGTACATCGTCGAGGGCGCAAACGGTCCGACAAGCTACGAGGCGGATCAGATACTCAACGCCAAGGGCAAGATAGTTGTTCCCGACATTCTCGCAAACGCGGGCGGCGTTATCGTCTCCTACTTTGAGTGGGTGCAGAACCTGCAGTCCCTCTCCTGGTCGCTTGAAGAGGTCAACAACAAGCTTGCAGATATCCTCCTCAAGGCATTCGACGAGGTCTACGGACTGACCGAGGAGCGCGGATATCCGATGAGAACCTCCGCTTACATCATCGCACTTCGCAGACTTGTCAAGACCAAGAAGATCAGAGGCATTTTCCCGTAAGCTATACAATAATAAATATGAGCCGTGTCGAAAGATGCGGCTCTTTTCATTTTGACAACAGTTTAAATAAAAATGTTGTAATCCGGAAGATTTTAGTGTATAATTTTCGTGACAAAGAAAAAGCAGAATCGGGGGCTCTGGTCAAACGGTCACTCCCCCTCATATAAAACAGAAGGAGTTTATTCAATGGATAAGTATCTCATTATCAACGCAGACGATTTCGGAATGTGCAGAGCGGCAAACCTCGCCGTTATGGATCTGCTCAAGTCCGGCTCGATCACCTCTTCGACTATCATGGCTCCCTGCCCGTGGGCATATGAGGCATGCCAGTTCGCAAAGAAGAATCCGCAGTTCGCCATCGGCGTGCATCTGACCTTCACGAGCGAGTGGGCTACATACCGCTGGTCGCCCGTCGGCACGAGCAACACCGACAGTCTGCGCGATGAGCTCGGCTTCATGCATCCCGAAAGCATCGACGTTGAGAAGAACGCCGACATAAAAGAAGTTGCGGCTGAGATCCACGCTCAGATAAACCGCCTCAAGGCTCTCGGTCTCACCCCCTCTCACCTTGACAACCACATGGGCTCGCTCTACGGCATCGAGACAGGCCGTTTCGAGCTGCTTCAGCTCGTGCTCAGCATCGCCGGCGAATACGGTCTTCCGTTCCGCTTCCCCGGCACCTTCACCGACGCTCAGATGAGCAACACCATGCTCGACATAAAAATCGACAAGGAGCAGATCATGGGTCTCGTTGGTCAGCTCAACGCCTATGCGCACAGCGTCGGCGTAGCAAATCCCGACTTCCTGCTTCCCGGCGAGTGGACAGGTCCGCAGAACGACAGCTATGACAACTACCGCGACTATATCTACGAGCTCTACAAGACCTTCCCCGAGGGCGTGACCGAGACTTATATTCATCCCGCGCTCGAGTGCGACGAGCTCAAGGGCATCACAAATTCCTGGCACCGCAGAGTCTGGGAATACAAGCTCTTCTCTGACCCCAAGACGAAGCAGCACATCGACAGCCTGGGCATCAAGCTCATCAACTATCGCGATCTCGCCGAGATGAAGAAATAAAAAAATTCAGAGCAGTTCCTTTTGGGACTGCTCTTTGCTTATCGATAAATCCGGTTTTTGGGGGCTTCATAGGATTCAGAATCTATGCCTCTCTTGTGCAAACGAGGCAGCGCGAAGCGCCGGAGGGATTGTTTTGAACAAGCTGCATTTTTTAAAATTGCAGGTATTTTGAACTTTCACGCGGCAACCCCTCAGTCGCGGCTTTGCCGTGACAGCTCCCCTTACACAGTGGAGCCTTGAGACCGTGCAATGACGGACTTTTTCAACAGACTCAGAGCAGTTCATTTCGGGACTGCCCTTTCTATATGCACACGAAAAAACAGCACCGCCGACACGGTGCTGTAATTTTACTATTCACTTTTCTGCATTCAGACGATCGGGTTTTCTTTCTGACATTTATATTATTTCCGATCTATATAAAACGGTAAGCGTAAATTATCTGTTCTTCTGCTGCGCCGAACTACCGTTGATGCGACGCAATTCGGACATCTTACGGTTGTTATCGTTTTCGTCTGAAATGCCGCGGCCGTTGCCGCTCGATACACCCATCACCTTTCAGCGTTCAAGTCCGCCTGACGAAAAGCTCCGAGTACAGAAAAATTTCTGATATTCTGCTCTGCTGAGCTTTCAGATAAGCTGTGACGGGCGGTCGGAGTACTGATTTTCGCTTTCGCTGTACATCGGACTCGCCTCCAATCATTTTTTGAGTGTACCCCTCAGGTACAGCGCCGACCCGGCGCCGGGAGCCTTCTCCCTCTTTGCATCTTCATTATAACCCATGTTTTGGATAAAGTCAACATATTTTTTCAACATTTCTAATATTTTATATTAAGTTAGCTTTACAGACACAAGATGTGAGTCCCGCGTCACAACGCCCATCATCAAAGACGAAAATACCAAAAAGTTTTCGGGCAATTTGTTTTCGTCTTTCCTTTTTCTATTGACTATTGGGCGCAATACGGGTAAAATAAATACATAAAAATAAATTGTATCGGTCGGCGCGCATTATACGGTGCGCCTCCGTATGAGAGGTTATTATTATGGCAAAGGATTATAATCCCGACATCGTCAGCGTTGTTGACGAGGAAGGCAAGGAGCACATTTTTGAAGAGCTCGACCGCATCGAGACAGACCGCGGATGCTATGTCGCGCTGCTGCCCGTATATGACGACAGCGAAGAAGTTCTCGAAGGCGAGGACGAGGTTCTCCCCCTCAAGGTCATTGAGGAGGACGGCGAAACATATCTGACAATGATCGAGGACGACGATGAATTTGAAGAAGTCTATCAGGCTTTTGAAGAGCGTCTGAGCGATCTCTTCTTCGACGACGAGCGCACCGACTCGGAGAGCGAAGAGGACGGAGAATAAAATAAAGCCACCCTGCCCTGTGCGATAAATACGGTTCATATTAACCCAACACGTTTTAATCGGGAGCTTAGTCTCCGGCGGCGGATTGCAGACCTCCCGGCTTTTGCCGGAAGAAGGGAGCGCGAACCCGCCGGGCGGCACCCACCTGCTTTGGTATGCAGGTTACTATTGCCGTATCCGGCTCGGCGGGGCTTATTTTTTTGATTGCTTTTTTATTATTTTATATAGCATATAAGCGGCCGCAAGCCGCATTTTTTGCGGGCTGAGAGCCGCCGGAAACGGAGGAAAAGCTGTTGCAGCGCATACTTAACGCCGACATTGTCGACATCACCCCTATCGACGGGGGTTTTATATATGCAGAAAAGAAGATGCTTGAAAACGGATCGTGCAGGGTCTCGTTCTATTCATACGACTGCGAGACAAGCATATCAACGCCGATAACAAGGGGCGAATATGTCTCCTGCAAATTCGGTCAGAACGGTTCGCGCATAGCGGACGAGCTCGGTCAGAAGGGCGAATTTATCTTCGCTCAGCCGACAAGGTTCTTCAACAACTGCACTGTCACTCTCGACAGAGCCGGGACATTCTCGCTCTTCACGCCCGAGGGTTCATGCGTGAGACGATATGAATTTACATATCAGGGCGCGCCGGCGTGCAACCCCGTTGCATATGAAAAATCGCTCTGGTGCGTTGTGCCGGAGCGCGACGCGATAATAAACTATTCGATAGACGAAGCCCGCGTTCTGCTCAGAATCGGCGGCGGAGCGCAGAGCGCGTTTTCGTATCCGACGAGCATAACTCTTATTCGCGGGAACATCTATGTCTGCAACCGCGACTCGCACAAGATACGCACGGTGCAAATCGGCAACAACACCTATGCCATCGACGACTACCGCACATTCAACGAGCCTGTATACAAATATTTCAGAGTCGGGAGCAGAGAATACGCTCTGCTCGACTCGGGAGTATACGAAATATAAAAAAGCCCCCTTGAGGCAATACAGGAGGTAAATATGGCAAACGTATTCAGAACGGTTATCAGGATAATCACCTGCATCGCACTGTTCATATGCCCCATGCCCACAGAGAAGAAATGCGCGGCCGAATTCAACGGCACATTTATCCAGTCCTGGATGAGTTCATACTGGGACGACGAGCGCTGGCAGGATGAGATAGGCGCGATGAAGGAGGCCGGAATAAAATACCTCATCATTCAGGATGTGGCGCACAAGGCTTCCGACGGCACATGGACTGTCTACTACAACTCGAATCTCGACACATTCTCCGGTGCGACTTTCGGCGCTGCGGATGTTGTTGAATCCGCACTGAAGAACTGCGAGGGTTCGGGCATCAAGGTCATGGTCGGACTCGGGCTCTATGACGAGTGGTGGACTAAATCCGGCTTCGGCAAGGACTACAGCGAGCTGTGCAATGTCTCCGCCGACATGATTGAAGAGATATATAACAAATATGTTTCAAAATATCCCGACGCTTTCTACGGCTGGTACTTCACGCCAGAAATGAGCAATGGTCCGCTCGTCAAGCTGTCGTCGCCGTTTATTGCAAAGGGCGTCAATGTGATAATCGACGCTATCGAGCGCACGGACGCGGACGCTCCCCTGCTTTTAAGCCCGTTCTTCTCTCAGTACGGCGCGAACCCCGGCATCGAGAGTGCGAAGCTCTTCTGGGCTTCGTTTATAAAATCAGTGAACTTCCGCGAGCACGATATCTTCTGTCCGCAGGACGCAGTCGGTGCAGGCTGGACGATTGAAGAGAATCTCGTCAATGTCTGGAGAATGTACTCAGACGCGGTGAAGCTCAGCGGAAAGAGCATACGCCTTTGGGCGAATGTCGAGAACTTCACAAGCGCTGTTGCAAAGAGCAATACTACCGGCATAACTACTCCGCTCGTGACAGAGAACACGCAGGATGTGACTGCGACGCTCAACAGGCTCGTCAAACAGATGGACATAGCTTCGCGCTATGCCGAGAATATCATAACATTCTCGTACAACCACTATTACAGCCCCGTGTATGTCGACCCGATGTTCCACAACACCTATGTTGACTACTTAAAGCACGGTCATGTGCTCGAGAGCGAAGCGCCGACTGCGCCGACTGATCTCGGCTTCTCGGTTGACGGAGACGGAAACACCGTGCTCAGCTGGCAGGCATCGACCGACAACTTCGGCGTAGCATATTACAGAATATGCGCCGACGGCAAGTTCCTCGCAAGATGCGAATACAACGAGGACACCTCAACGGTTATCGAAAACGCGCAGAGCGGCACGGTATACAGCATCACCGCATATGACGCCGCAGGCAACGCCTCGCAGGCGGCGGAGATAGTGTATCAGTAAACGCCAATCTACGAAAAATCCGCCGGACATTACAAAAGCAGATTAATACACCTTTAATGTTGACGAAAGCTGAATGAAAAAAATGCCGTTGACCGGGTTCGGTTGACGGCATTTTTATATTCCGAATCGTTCAAGAACACAAGCTGAAAAGCTATTCAGCTGTCACGGCGGGCGCGTATCCGGAAGCACATTTTTAATAATCAAACGGAGTTCGCTATATGGTCGGCATAATAAGCTTTTAAGAAGATTTAGTGCCGCTTGCGCGGCATCGGTGCATCGAGTCACCGCACCCTACAAGTTGCTCGCCAATTAAATTGTGCAAACTTCGCGGGGTTGATGATATCCCCATATCGCGGACTTATTCACTATTCACTTTGCGGGCGGATGATATCCGCCCTGCTTACTTTGAGCGAAGCGAAACCAGCCCCTCAGTCTCGGCTTACGCCGAGCCGACTCCCCTGCAGGGGCGCCTGAATGGATTATGCGGCAAATTCAAATTTATCAGGCAATTACAGCAGCTCAAATATTGCGTTATATAAAAGCGGCAGGAACTGCAAAAAAGTTCCTGCCGTTTTTGTTTATACATATTCTGCTGTCATCTGAACTGTTCCGGTGAAGCGGTCGAAGTCTATCATTATATAATTGCCGCCGTTTTGGAAATTGAACTCGCGTTCGAATCTGCCGTCGGTGTCGGGCGTATATTCGAGCACTTTTCCGTTCATTCTCAGGCGGATGACCGCGCTGCCGGACTCGGTTTTGATATAAGCTTTCACTTTTATCAGCTTGTCGCGCGCCGATGCGCCGCCGAACACGGTATCGCGTCCGGTCTCGTTCTCGCACTGCGCGGTGTAGCTGCCGGTGAACCAATCCTTGCCGTTGTTCTCGCGCTTGCCGATAAGCCTGGCGCTGTTCGTGACATCGGACATTTTGAACGCGCCGCGCAGATCGTCAAAGTATCTGTCCGCGCGTTTGAGCTGCATACTGCCGCGGCTCATGCACGCCGTGAGCGAGAGCATTAGAGCAAGAGTCAGCATAACAGCCGCTGCTCTTTTCATTATTCTCTCTCCTTTGCGCCGCTGACTATCTTATAATAGGCGTTGGAGGTAACGCGGTAAATAAGAGTATAGAACAGCGCGAACACGACGAAGCACACAAGAGTTGTCACGGCGAAGAGGACGGGGTTGTTGAAATTAAAGGCGAGCAATATTCTGCGGATTATTATAGACGCGAATATCATATGCAGACCCGCTCCCGCGAGAGGCAGGAAGAATACCGTGAGCAGCTGGGAATTGATGCTCTTTCTTATCTCTTTCTTCGTCATGCCGACCTTCTGCATTATCTCAAAGCGCGACTGATCTTCGTAACCCTCAGAGACCTGCTTATAGTAGATTATCAGCACAGCCGCGAAGATGAACACGACCGAGAGCATGACGCCGAGATAGAACAGCGAGCCGAAGGCAGAATAATAATCATCCCTGCCGGCATTGCGGCTGTCTATCGAGAATGTCATCATATTGCCGTAAGACGACATTGCCGGTTTTGTCGCGTCGATATAGTCATTGCACAGCGCTCTCTCGCCGGCGGTATCGAGATCGGTATCGAAAAATCTGAAATACTTATAGTTGACGGTGCGCACCCCGTTGTGGTTTTCGGGCTTTGCAAAATCCGTGGCTGCACTTTTGAAGTCGGGCACGAAAATATATATCGAGGACGCGATATTTACGGCGGAGTCGCCGTCAATGAGGAAGCTGTCGACTGTCTTTTTGACTTTGTAGGTCTTGCCGTCGCCGAGAGTCACGGTGTCATATTTATACTTCATTCTGTAGCCATAGACTATGACCTCATCGGGCGCGAGGGTTTCGTTCGTGCCCATGACGGCGTTGTAGTCCTCTATCGGCACGACATCGAAGCAGGTATACGCATTCGAGTTTGAACCGATTGTTACGCCCGTGCCGCCTGCGATCAGCTTGCCGCCGTCGGAAATCGTGCCGACAGTCACAACGGATCTGTAGGACGCAAAATTTGAGGCGTTCGCCTTATGCGAAGCGGCAAGGGAATCGACGCCTGCGGCGACTTTTTCGATATTGCCGTCATCGAGTCCGTCGATAGTATCAAAGCCTGTCGAGAGCACGATATCGCGCGGATAGCGGGTGTTGATGCTGTCCTCAGTGCCGAAGAGCAGGCAGGTGGTCGAGGATATCATGACGAGCACCATTGTTGCGAGCACGCAGACGGACGCGAGTCCCGCGCCGTTTCTCTTCATTCTGTAGGTCATTGAGGAGACGGAGATGAAATGGTTCGGCTTATAATAGTAGGTCTTGCGCTTTTGCAGGAAGCGGCAGAGAAGCACCGAGCCGAATATCATCAGAAGATAAGTGCCGATGATGACCATTATGACCGCAATGAAAAACACAAGTATCGCGCTCAGGGGCTCTGTTATCACAACGGCGGTAATATATGCGCCGATGAGCAAAACTGCGCCGGTGATGCCGAGAAGCGGGTTAGCTTTCGGCGGCTTCTCGCCAAGGTTTTCGCTCCTGATTAAAGTTACCGCACTCGCGCCCATTATCTGGCGCACAGAGTTGATAAAGAGGAGCAGGAAGATAACGGCGAAAACGCCGACAGTCAGCAATATTGCAGTCGGAGAGACATGGAAAACATAGCTGATATCAGTGCCGCCTATCGCCTTGACGAGTCCGAGTTCGGCAAGCTTTGAGAGCGCGACGCCGAGCACAAGGCCGCAGAAGAGCGATATGGCAGAAGTTATCAGGCTCTCCCAAAAGAGCAGGATGCTGATATTCTTTTTGTCCATGCCGAGGATGTTATAGAGTCCGAACTCTTTCTTCCTGCGTCGGATAAGAAACGAATTTGTATAGAAAAGAAAGATGCAGGCGAATATGGCGATGACCCAGCCGCCGAGCATGAGCACGATGCTGACCGTACCCTCGCCGAATGTGCCCTTGAGCGACTCGCCGTAACGCAGGAAGATGACGATATAATACATCATTATCATGCCTATCTGCGTTAAAATATACGGCAGATAGAGACGCTTGTTCTTTCTTATCCCATCAAACGCGAGGCGCGGATAGAAAAACTTTTTCATTTGCGCTCACCGCCTGTCGCAAGCAGAGTCAGGGTCTCGGATATCTTCTGATAGAGCTGGCTGTCGGTATCGGCGCCGCGATAAATCTGATGGAACACCTCGCCGTCCTTTATGAAGAGCACGCGCTTTGCGGAGGAAGCCGCCTTGACGGAGTGCGTGACCATAAGAATAGTCTGACCGAGGGCGTTGACCTCGGTGAACAGGCGCAGCAGTTCATCGGTGGACTTTGAATCGAGCGCGCCGGTCGGCTCATCGGCGAGAATTATGCGCGGCTCGGTTATCAGCGCGCGGGCGACAGCCGCCCTCTGCTTCTGGCCGCCGGATATCTCATAGGGATATTTCTTGAGCAGTTCCGTTATGCCGAGACGCTTTGCTATCGGCTCGAGGCGGGCGTGCATCTCATCGTAGCTCTTGCCCGCGAGGACGAGCGGAAGATAGATATTATCTTCGACCGTGAAAGTATCGAGAAGATTGAAATCCTGGAACACGAAGCCGAGGTTGTCTCTGCGGAAAGCGCAGACAGCGGAGTCCTTTATCTTTGAAAGATCCCTGCCGTCAATCATAACGCTGCCGGAAGTGGGTCTGTCAAGAGCCGCAAGAATATTGAGCAGAGTGGTCTTGCCGGAGCCGGATTCGCCCATGATAGCGACATACTCGCCCTCCGACACGCTGAAGTTAACATTTTTAAGAGCCTCGACCTTGTTGCCGCCGAGACGGGTTGAATAGACTTTTTTGAGTCCGTTGACTTCCAAAATACTCACTGTAGTTGACCTCCTGTCATTTTGTGGCTCTATTATAGCCGAAAAGGGAAATGCGCCTCCATAGAAAAGGCTTACATTTCCCCTTTCAAATCTTACGGTTTTGTAAGAAGTTATTCTTTTCCCAGTTTATACTGCCCGAGATCGAGGCGAACCGTTGTCCCCTCGCCTACTGTTGAAGAAATCGCGATATCAATACCGAGGTTTTGACATATGCGGCGGCAGAGATAAAGCCCGAGCCCGCTCGCACGGCGGTCGGTTCTGCCGTTGCATCCGGTATAGCCTTTATCAAACACGCGCGGCAGATCCTCCGGCGCGATGCCTATTCCGGTGTCTTTGATACAAAGGACTTTTCCCTCGGAATAAATCTTTATGCTCCCCTCGCGGGTATATTTGAGCGCGTTTGAGAGCAGCTGCTCGACGACGAACGCGAACCATTTTTCGTCCGTAATGGCTTGAATATCAACGCTGTCATATTCGAGGCGAATACTGCGGTCGATAAACTCCGAGGCGAATTTTTTCACCGAGCTTCTGATTATTTCGTCTATATCCTGCTGAGCAAAAACATAGTCGCTGTAATCCGAGCCGAGACGCACAAAGACGAGCACCATCTCGACATACTGCTCTATACGCGACAGTTCGGATGCGAGCCTGCGCGCTTCGGGCACATCCTCTTTCTGAAGAGTCAGACGCATCGCCGCTATCGGCGTTTTTATCTGGTGCGCCCAGACGGTGTAGTAATCGACGGTGTCGCGTATGCGGCTGTCCGTCTGCGCCGTTATCTCCGCTATTTTTTCCTTGAGCACGGATATCAGTTGCTGATAGTCGGAATCAACTATCCCCTCCGGCTCGGGCAAAGCAGATATTAATTCGGTATTCCTGCGGTGAAGCTCTTCGAAAAACTTGTGACGGCGATACGCTTTTGTAATATCATAGGCGGCGAACACCGCGCCGAAAAGCAGACACAGGGCGCACGGATACATCACGGCGCGCACGGGCAGACGGTAGAACCAAAACGAAACCGCGAATATGCAGACGAAAAGCAGAAGCATCAAAAGCCGCTTCCACCGCTCCTTGAGATAACCCTTAAAAAAGCTCATAACCCCTCCGAAATCAAGCTATTATATACCCTACGCCGAACTTTGTGGCGATAAAATCCTTGAGCCCCGCCGCGTCAAGCTTTTTTCGCAGGCGGTTGACATTGACGGTCAGCGTGTTTTCATCGACAAACGAGTCCGTCTCCCAAAGGCGCTCCATCAGCTTTTCGCGGCTGACCACCTTGCCTTTATTTTCCATCAGGCAGAGCAGAATGCGATATTCATTTTTGGTCAGCGTTATCTTTTCATCGCCGAAAACGAGAGAATTTTCGCCCGTATCAAGCAATGCGCCGCGATGCTCGAGCACCGGAACATTGGCGCCGAAATCGTAAGTACGGCGCAGAAGAGCCTGGATTTTCGCCATGAGGACGCTGCCGTCAAACGGCTTCGAGATAAAATCATCCGCTCCGAGGTTCATCGCCATGACGATATTCATATTATCCGACGCCGACGAGACGAAGATTATCGGCACCTTCGAGACGCGGCGAATCTCACTGCACCAGTGATAGCCGTCAAAGAACGGCAGCATGATATCGAGCAGGACTATATGCGGCGAAAACTCGGCGAACTCGTGCATGACATTGCTGAAATCCTGCACGATATGCGTCTGAAGATTCCACGCCTGCGCCTGCGCCGCGACGGCGTTCGCTATCCCCGGGTCATCCTCAACGATAAAGAGCCTGTACATACCGCACCTCCGAAAACTGTTTCATAAAAATCAACGGACGAATCCGACCGAAAACTTCGGCTGTATATAAAATAATTATACGGCATCCGCCGCCGCGTTTCAAGAAAAACAGTATCGCAAATGAACTTCGGCGCATAGAATATACCGAAAAAACTTTGGAGGTGCCAAATGAACAACAATCAAAACCGCTGCGGCTGCGGCGGACAGCCGACAGTCATGGACATTGACCGCGAGACGAAAGAGAACACAAATTTCCGAAAAGAGGCATGGACGGGCGAGCATCTGCAGGTAACGCTGATGTGCATACCCACAAACTGCGACATCGGCGCGGAGATCCACGAGGACACAGATCAGCTCGTCTGCATCGTGCAGGGCTGCGCGACAATAAGCTTCGGCGCGACGAAATGTTCCATGTGCGACGGTCAGAGGGCAAACGGCGGCGACGCCTGCCTCATCCCCGCCGGAACCTGGCACAATATAACAAACAGCGGAAGCATCCCGCTCAAGGTATATTCCGTATACGCCCCGCCGCACCACGCGGCAGGAACAGTCCAGCGCACCAAGACCTGCGACTGCTGAAAATAAAATAGACACAGGCGCCGTGACTCTGGTGGATCACGGCGCCCGTATCGTTGAGGAAGTGGAGATAAAAAAGATAATATGGAAATTCCAAAACGCAGGTTGGGGGTTCTGCGTTTTGCGTGGATGGTGAAATCAGCGAAGCATTACTTTCTGCTTATTCTCGCCCGGCAGTCTAAATCATCCGACCTCGACTGCCGAAAAGTCATAGTACAGATCCATCGGGCGATTATCGTCGAGCAGGAGAATGCTGTTATCCTCGAGCAGGAGGTTATCTCCCGCATACTTCATGATGAAGTCTATACCGTAGTTGACAGCCTGTTCTTCATTCTCAGCATAAATAAATCCGCTGACGGGGTTGACGGTATCATCGCATGCGCCTATCTCGCTGCCGTCCTCTCCGATTTTCTTGCATCGGCATTCGAGCACATAGCGCGAGCCGACATCCGGAAGTCCGTCGTATTCTTTTAGCATTACTATCCGTCCCTTGAATTTATCTGCAGGTGCGTTTTGCCGCCTGCCGTATGCCTCCGCGCTTCCGGCGGTCAGGCAGCAGACGGAAAAACCCGCCCGCTTCCCGCCGTATAGGAGTATAGGAGGTAGTTGACTTCATTTATGTACTTCGCTTGAGTACGTCATAATTTTAACGCATTGCAAGCAAAAAGTGTTGATTTTTCAAAAAGTGATGTAAAAATGGACAAAAACGATATATTTTGAGCAGTTATTTTTCTATGTAGCGAATATACGACATATTTTGACAAATTGTCGCGTGCCATTTTAGGCACATGAACGACATTTTGTTTGTACAGTGTAATAAGATAATTTACAAAAAATGTAAGAACATACTTTACAATAAATATAAGTCCGCCGCGGTGTGAGGTTATATGAAAATATCCGCGCGGTCTGTTGAAATATTTTTTATGCTCAGACACTGTCATTATAAATAAAGAAAGCAGGCAAGGTGTGTACCCTGCCCGCTTTCTTTTATATAGGAGTTATGTAGGAGATAGATTTCAAATTCATGCTCTTTTCAGAGGTCAACACTATTTTAGCGCATTTGCCGCCGGAAGTGTGAATTTTTGCAAAAGTGATGCGATTTTGGGCGAAAACGATGTTTTTCGTGAGTTTAATTTGCCGAGGTCGCAAAACTCAATTCAAGCGGTGACCGGTAAACAGTAAAAAATAATCGTTGATGACATTTTTTATTTTTCTGTTTGCTTTTTCGACAAAATGTGGTATAATATTTGCGGGAGCGTGATTCTTTTGATAGATATACTTGTCTGCGACGACAGCGCGGAAATAGTTGAACAGGTTAAAAAACTGCTGTGCGCATGGGAAAAAGTGAACACTGTCAGCTTCAATATAGACTGCCGTCAGTCGGGAAAATTCATTCTCGAAAACAAGCACAAATATGACATCGCTTTTATTGATATCGAGATGCCGGAAATGAGCGGACTCGAGCTCGCCGTTGAGCTCAAGAAGCAGAATCCCGATGTGCTGATTATCGTCCTGACCTCGTTTCAGCGATATCTCGACGACGCGATGCGCATCCATGTTTTCAGATATCTCTCGAAGCCTGTTGATGTCAATCGCTTCAACAAGAATCTCTTTGACGCTGTTCAGGAATACCGCACGCTGAGCAAGACGATAATTCTCGAAACACACGACATAGTCAAAAAGATAAAGACAAAAGACATTCTCTATATCGAAAACAGGCGCTACGGCGCACTGCTCGTGACGAAAGATGCCGAATATGCGACGGGAGTCAGGCTAAAGGACTGGATAGCAAAGACCGGTCAGCCGGACTGCTTTGTCTATTCCCACGCGAGCTACATAGTCAATCTGCAAAACGTCATCGACTTTTCAAAAGACAGCGTCACGCTCAGAAAAGGCGACGGCGAAACGGTAAGCGTATATATGTCCCAGCGCAAATACCCCGCCTTCAGAAAGGCATTTTTTAACTTCGCGGGAGGCATATGATGGACACTGTGTGTAAATTGATTGCCTGCGCTTTCGGACAATTTGCCGCGTACTGCTATTTTTCAAGGCGGTTTGAAACAAAATGTCCGATTGCCGCAGTCTGTGGATTCTTTGCGGCGGCTGCTGCCGTCCAATTCGCCGTAAGCTTCGCGGGGCTTGCCGCGCTCAATATAGCCTTGCTTTTTATAAACAATCTCTGCGCTGCGTTCATAATATACCGAGCGGGCATAAAGCAGTCGCTGATCCATTGCTTACTGCTCGAAGTGCTCGCCGCGATGTCAGCGTTTATAATAATGTTCGGTCTGCCGAAAATCATCGGCCACGAGCCGCCCGGAAACGGAATGATATTGCTCGGAATTTCTTCGAGTGCACTGTATTTTACATTTTCATATGCAGTGTCAAGGCACAAAGACGACATGATCGTCTATTCGGTGCTGGTGTCCATGCTCTCTTTGGTCTGCGCCGCGATGATCGCGGGCTTTGCATTTTTCCCGGGGAGCAACCTGGTTTTAACGCTGATATCGGTCATTCTTCCGCTGGCGATATCCGCAGTTTGTATGGCGCACAGAAAAGTGGTCTGCAAAATCTCGAACTCCACCGAAACGCTTCTCGAAGAACAGCGGCAGAAGCTGAACGCGGAATACTATGCGGAGCTTGAGCATCAATACGACCTGCGCGACATTATTATCCACGACATAAAGGGGCATCTCCGCACGATAAAGCAGCTCTCGCAAAACGGAGAAAACGACCGCATAAACAGCTACATCGACTCGATATACAACAGCGGCGCGATGGGCGCGGTGAAGCAGTTCAGCAGCAACAAGCTCGCGAATGTCATAATCAGCAGATACGCGCATCTGTGCGCAAATTCGGAGATAAAATTCAACTGCGATGTGCGCAGCATTGATTTTTCTTTTCTTTCGGACAGCGACCTCACAATATTACTCGACAACATCCTCAACGGGGCATACAAATCCGCCGAAAAATCAGAAGAGCGCTTTATCGACATGAGCATCGGCAGCTTCAACGAGGCATATGTCGTGCTCAACGTCCGCCACAGCGTGGACGGCTCGCCGGACATAAAGAACAGCGAGAGGGCGGCGCGCATAAGCAAGATAATTCAAAAATACGGCGGACAGGCATCGTTCGACTGCGCGGACGAGAGAATATTCACGGCGAAGATAATGTTCAAGTCGTCGGTTGTCAAAAAATAAGGCTGCTCGCATTCAACACTCGCATGAGTACCTATAAAAAAGAGAACCCCGGTCGGTGCAAAATCAAATGCACTGACCGGGGTTTATTATAATTTTTATACTTTTTCAAGCTTGGCGTAGTTCGCCATTATCTTCTTTGTGCCGACTTTTTCAAAGGCTATCTCGAGCATGGTATCGTTCGCCATTTTCTGCATACTGAGTATCACGCCCGTGCCATATGCCTTATGCTTGACTGTCTCGCCGACGGAATAGCTCTGCGCCGCGGCGGCGGGCTTTTTCGCGCCCGCGCCGGAGAAGCCGGACGAAGCGGAGAAGCTGTAAGCGGGCTTCGACGGGATTGAATTCGACGCTCTTGCGGGTGACTGAGATGAAATCTTTGAAAATCCTCTCGACGAGCTCCCCTGCCCTGCGGAACGCTGCTGCGGGATGCCGTGGGTCTGATAAGACATCGGTCTTGCGCCCTTCTTGTCGAGCAGCTCCTCGGGTATCTCTTCAACGAATCTCGACGGGCGGTTGCGGTTCGTCATGCCGTAGAGCATTCGCGTTGATGCGCTGGAGATATAAAGCTTCTTCTTCGCGCGCGTTATCGCGACATAGGCGAGTCTGCGCTCCTCCTCGATATTCTCCGGCTCATAGAGTATCGTCTGCATTCCGGGAAATATCCCCTCCTCCATGCCGACTATAAACACATTCGGGAATTCGAGTCCCTTGGCGGAGTGTATCGTCATCATGACGACCGCCTGGGTCTGGGCGTTGTAGTTATCTATATCCGTGAGCAGCGCGGTCTCCTGCAGGAAGCCATTGAGGTCGCCCTCGGGGTTTTCCTCGCAGTAGCGGCGTATGTTGTTTCCGAGCTCCGCCAGGTTCGCCACGCGCTCCTGATATTTTTCGGGCTCGTTGGCGAGCGAGAGCGTGTAGCCCGTCTCGTCGAGTATCACGCCGAGCAGATCGGCGAGGGGCATAATCTCCATCTTCTCGCGGAACGAGTCGATGAGCTTGCCGAACGCCATGAGCTTTGAAGCAGCACGCGAAAGCTTCGCATACTGATCCGCCGAGCGTATGACCTCAAACGGCTCAACGCCGAGTCCGTTCGCTATCTCAAAAACAGCATTGAGCGAGGTCTCGCCTATTCCGCGCTTTGGCTCGTTGATTATTCTTCTGAGCCTTATCTCGTCCGCCGTGTTGTTGACGACATAGAGATACGCCATGGCGTCCTTTATCTCCTTGCGGTCATAGAATCTGTGGCCGCCGATCATTCTGTACGGTATGCCGCTTCTGATGAATGACTGCTCGATAAGGTTCGACTGCGCGTTCATTCTGTAGAGCACCGCGTGGTCGTTCCACTCCTCGCCGTCGGCGACATTGGAGACAATCGTATCGGCAACATGGCGGCTCTCCGCCATCTCGTCTTCGGCGACATAGAACTCGATTTTCGCGCCCTGCCCGTTATCTGTCCAAAGATTTTTGCCCTTTCGCTGTTCGTTGTTCGCGATAACAGCGTTGGCGGCATCAAGTATCGTCTGGGTCGAGCGGTAGTTCTGCTCGAGGCGGATGACCTTTGCATTTTTATACTGCTTTTCAAAGCTAAGGATGTTTTCGATGGTAGCGCCGCGGAAGCGGTAGATACTCTGATCGTCATCGCCGACGACGCATATATTCTCGTGCCCCGCCGCGAGAAGTGCAGTGAGCACATACTGCGCGTGGTTCGTATCCTGATACTCATCGACCATTATGTATTTGAAGCGGTTCTGATAGTATTCGCGGGTCTCCTTGTTCGTCTTGAGGAGCTTCACCATGTTGACTATCAGATCGTCAAAATCCATGGCGTCCGCCGCCTTGAGGAACTTCTGATACTCCTCGTAGACTTCGCCTATCTTCTTCAGGCGTATATCCGCCTGGTTCGTCGAAATGAACTCAGCGGGGGTAATCAGCTCGTCCTTGGCGCGGCTTATCTCGGCAAGTACGGACTTGACGGGAATCATCTTCTCGTCATATCCGAGGCGCTTTATGCACTCCTTGGCGGCGCGTTTGGAGTCGTCGGAGTCGTAGATAGTGAAATTATGCGTATAGCCTATCTCGTCAGCGTGGCGGCGCAGAATCTTGGCGCAGGTCGAGTGGAATGTGCTCGCCCAGACATCGTTGCCGTCTTCGCCGAGAGCCTTGCAGATACGCTCCTTGAGCTCGCCTGCGGCTTTATTTGTGAAGGTTATCGCGAGAATCTGCCACGGCTTCGCGGGACGGACGCTCAAAAGATCCTCCGCCTCGAAAAGGCTCGTGTCGCCTGCGAGATAATTTTCAAGCAGCGCCTCGTCGCCCTCGCGTATCGGGCGGGAAAAGTCAGAGGAATAATAAGCCTCACCGTATTTGACGAGGTTGACGATACGGTTGACGAGCACGGTGGTTTTTCCGCTGCCCGCTCCCGCAAGTACCAAAAGCGGTCCTTTGGTAGTAAGGACCGCTTCAAGCTGCATATCATTCATCCGACTGAAGTCTTTTTTGATTATCTGCTGTCTTAAAGAAATCAGTTTTTCTATGCTCATATTACACCTTTATATGGAGATTTCGTGCGCAAGCTCATAGTCTTTCATATCTATGGTCTTGGTCATTTTGAGAGCCTCGAAGATATCGAAATCGACTATCTTGTTGTCTTTTATGCCGACAACTCTGTTGCCTATGCCCTGAGTGAGCAGGTCAACGGCGCGCGAGCCCATCTGGCTTGCCATTATCCTGTCTCTCGCAGTCGGCGAGCCGCCGCGCTGGACATGGCCGAGAATGGTTGCTCTCGACTCGACGCCGGTCTCAGCTTCGATTTTCTTTGCTATCTCAGCGGTTCCGCCGACGCCCTCGGCAACGATAACTATAAAGTGCTTCTTGCCGGTCTTCTGGAACTCGCGGATACGCGCGATAACATCGCGCTCGATATCGTACTCGACCTCGGGCACGATTATCGACGTTGCGCCGACAGCGATGCCCGCTTCAAGTGCGAGATAACCTGCGCCGCGTCCCATGACCTCGACGACCGTGCAGCGGTCGTGAGACTCGGAAGTGTCGCGGATGCGGTCGACCATCTGAACGATGGTGTTAAGGCAGGTGTCATAACCTATTGTATAATCGGTGCAGGAGATATCGTTGTCGATAGTTCCGGGCAGTCCGATGCACGGAATGCCGCGCAGAGAAAGATCCCTTGCGCCTCTGAACGAGCCGTCGCCGCCGATGATGACCATGCCGTCGATGCCGAACTTTTTGCAGGTTGAAACGGCTTTCTGAAGTCCCTCTTCGGTCTTGAACTCGGGGCATCTTGCGGAATAGAGAATCGTGCCGCCTCTCGTGATTATATCGGACACGGAGCGGAGGTTCATCTCATGTATATCGCCGTTTATAAGTCCGGTGTATCCTCTGTCAACACCGTAAACTTTGATACCTCTCTGACAGGCCGTACGCACGACTGCGCGTACAGCGGGATTCATACCCGGCGCGTCTCCGCCGCTTGTAAGCACTGCTATGCTCTTCATCGTCATTCCTCCGTCGTTGTTTATGATCTTATTCCTGTTAATTAGTAAACACTGTTTTTATATAATACACTTTTATCGAATCAAAGTCAAATAAAAATACACTTTTTCTGCAAAATTAAGCTTTTTCTTTGCATTTTACCGCATTTTTTCGTTTTATGAGGTCGCAAATTGCAATATATGCAAAAGCGATCGCCGTCGTTATCAGGGCAACTATTAAAAATGCCCGTTTTCCGCTGTGCAGTCCGAAGCGCAGCACGAGAATCATATAGACATAAAGATGCATGAAATATATTATCATGCTCGCGCGTCTGAGTATTTTTCTGTCCGAAACATACGGCACTTTCACGGATATTATTATTCCGAAAAGTCCGACGGCGCAGAAAATAACAAAAAATCCGGTATATTTGTTGAACGCCACGCACCCGGCGAAGCCGCAGAGAGTGATCAAAACATCCGCCCACACGGGTATTTTTATCTTCGTGAGCAGCATGCCGAACGAAATATAGAACAGACCGCGGAACACCTTTCCGTTGCCGGTAGTCGCCCACATGAGCTTTCTGATAAAGTTTATCGCGGGCGAGATATCGTTCGTCGTGCCGGAGAGCATATCGAGAGCCGCTCCGCAGAGAATGAACACAAGTCCGAGCGCGGTTATTGCCCAGGGGTTGACTTTTATTTTTAAGAGAAGATAAATAATCCCGAGCGCATATATTGCCGAGATCATATACCAGAGCATCCACGAACCGTAATGTTCGCCGCTGAAAACGAGTCCTTTTATATATCTTATCGCCGCTTCACGAACGCCGAAACCCGAGCGCCTGTAATCGAATATCGCAAGGGGCAGATAAGCGAGCGACCAAAGCAGATAGAGCTTGAGCATTTTGAAAAACGCATGGGCGACCTTCGGAAGATTATCCTTTGCCGTAAGCGGCCATTCCATACGCCCGGCGAGCAGATAGCCCGACGCCATGAAGAAACAGGGCACGGCGCAGTAGATAAAATTCAGATACACCGTATTGAACGCTCCGGTGCCAAAAAGATTCCACGGCGTCGTATGTATCGCGACGACCATATACGCCCCGAGGAACTTGCAGATGTCTATCGTTAAGCTGTTGCTTTTTTGCGGAGTTATATTTTTCATTTTCACTGTCCTCCCTGCCTGTCATCGATATAAATAACATTCTCTTCGCCGAGGATCCGCCTGAGCTCCTTGAGCATCGGCGCGTTGACATCCGCGTTGTGAGAATATGGCTGACGGATATATTTTTTCGTGTCGCAATAGTAAAAATACACTGTCTTATTGCCGTCAAAGAAGTCGAGAACTCTCTGAGCCCGCTCGATCTCGGGACAATTTTCACTCGCAAAGCGCAGGAAGAGTCCGGGCGTTTTTGCGGCCTTTTTCTGCGGCTGAGTGACAGCATTTGAAGCCTGTCTCACCTGCTCGGAGACTTTTCTCTTCGCGTCCGCGGGCGGACACGGCTCTGCCGACTCGCAGACGAGCTTTGCCTCCTCGTCCTCGCGCACGCTGAGTCTGCCGTGGATAAGAATTACATTGCCCTCGGTAAAGAGCTGAGTCTGGCGCTCATATATTTTCGGGAACACTATGACTTCTATTGAGCCGAACACATCCTCCGCCGTTATAAAAGCCATTGTGGTGTTATTTTTTGTTATCTTTTTTCTGACATTCGTTATTATGCAGAGAAGATCAACGCGCGACTCATCTTTATATATGCCGCCGACCTCATCGGCGTTACGAAGATCCGCCGTATTGGCGCAGCCGAGGCGCTCAGCGAGCTGTTCGTATTCCGCCATGGGGTGACCCATGAGGTAGAGTCCGGTCATCTCTTTTTCGAGTCTTAGCAATTCGCGCTTGTCCATCTCTTCGAGGGTCGGCATTTTATATTCGCCCTGCGGCGCTTCGCTCGGGGCGGCATCGAAGAAGCCGAGCTGGCCATCGATATTGCGGCGGCGGTCGTTCTCGAGCTGAGCCGATATCTCCGGGAAAGCGTAGAGCATCTGGCGGCGATTCGCGCCGAGTCCGTCGAGCGCACCGCATTTTATGAGGCTCTCGACCGCGCGTTTGTTGAACTCCTTATCCTGCATACGCTTGCAGAACGAATAGAAGGATTTGAACTCCCCGCCTGTTTCGCGCTCGCGTTCAATCTCTCTTATAAAGCCCGCACCGACATTTCTCACGGCGAGCAGGCCGAAGTATATCTTCCCGTCCTTTGGAGTGAAACGCTCGGAGCTGACATTGACATGGGGCGGCACAACCCCGATACCGAGGCGCGAGCACTCCGCGATATATTCGGCAACTTTCGGCGTATCATCGAGCACACTGCTGATGAGAGCCGCCATGAACTCGCAGGGATAATGGCACTTGAGCCACGCCGTTGTATAGGCGACAAAGGCATAGGCGGCGGCGTGGGATTTGTTGAACGCATAGGACGCGAATGAGGACATATCATTAAAGATATCATTCGCGGTCTTTTCGTCAACTCCGCGCTTCACCGCGCCCTCGCACTCGACCGTACCGTCCTCATTGACGAGTCCGTATATGAAATTATGGCGTTCGCGCTCCATGACATCGTGCTTCTTTTTCGACATGGCGCGGCGGACTATATCCGCCCGGCCGTAGGAGTAGCCCGCAAGGGTGCGGAATATCTCCATGACCTGCTCCTGATAAATCATACAGCCGTAGGTGACCTTGAGTATACCCTCGAGCATCGGGGTCTTGTAGCGTATTTTCGACGAGTCGTGGCGGTTCGCGATATATGTAGGTATCGAGTCCATGGGACCCGGTCTATAGAGCGAGATAACAGCTATCAGATCTTCTATGCTCTGCGGCTTGAGACCCATGAGCACGCTTCGCATACCCGCGGATTCAAACTGGAACACGCCCTCCGTTTTGCCGGACGAGAGCATTTTGAACACTTCTTCGTCCTCGTAATCTATCATATCCTCGGAGAAATCCGGGATGCGTTTTTTTATGCTGCGCTTTGCGTAGTCTATAACTGTTAAAGTGCGCAGACCGAGAAAATCTATCTTCAGCAGTCCGAGCTCCTCGAGGGTGGTCATGGTAAACTGCGTGACTATCGACTCGTCGTTTCGTGCGAGGGGCACATAGCTCTCGACCGTGTCGCGGGTTATAACTACGCCCGCCGCATGGGTCGAGGCGTGGCGCGGCATACCCTCGACTTTGCGCGAGAGGTCAATAAGTCTGCGGACATTCTCGTCGTTTTCATAGAGGGTGCGGAGATCTGACGATTTGAGTGCCTTGTCTATCGTTATGCCGAGTTCGCGCGGGATGAGCTTCGCGACGGTATCGACATCGTTATAAGGCATACCGAGCACTCTGCCGACATCGCGCACTGCGGCGCGCGCAGCCATGGTGCCGAAGGTCACTATCTGCGCGACATGGTCGGAGCCGTATTTTTCAATAACATAGTCTATAACTTCGCTTCGGCGTTCGTAGCAGAAATCGACATCGAAATCGGGCATGCTGACGCGCTCGGGATTGAGAAAGCGCTCGAACAGCAGGCTGTATTTCATCGGGTCGATGCCGGTTATACCGATAGCATAGGCGGTTATACTGCCCGCTCCCGAACCTCTGCCGGGGCCCACGGGGATATTGCGGCTTCGCGCATGATTTATGAAATCGTGGACTATCAGATAATAGTCGACATAGCCCATGCGGCTGATAACCGAGAGCTCGTAGTCGAGGCGCTTCTGATACTCCTCCGGGATATTCTCGCCGTAGCGGCGGCGCATCCCCTCCTGCGCCATATTTTTAAGATACTCAAAGTGGTCCTGATTGCCCGGCACTTCAAAATGCGGGAGCTTTGTTTTGCCGAACTCAAACTCGACATTGCACCGCTCGGCTATCTCCGAAGTCCGCTCGACCGCGTCGGCATAGTCCGGAAAGAGCGAGAGCATCTCCTGCTCGCTCTTTAAATAGAACTCCTGCGTCTGAAATTCCATGCCGGTATCCTCGCCGAGGGTATGGTTCGTTTGGATGCAGATGAGCACCTGCTGCATCTCGGCATCCTCTTTGGAGATATAGTGGACATCGTTCGTGGCGACGAGCGGAATCCCCGTCTCCCTCGACAGCTGGGCGAGCATCGGGATTATACGCCTCTGCTCGGGCAGGCCGTGATCCTGAATCTCGAGGAAGAAGTTGTTTTCGCCCATGACGGAGCGATACCAAAGGGCTTTTTTCTTCGCGCCCTCGTAGTCGCCGCTGAGCAGGGCGCGCGGGATTTCGCCCGCGAGGCACGCAGAAAGTGCAATAAGACCCTCGTGATATTTTTCGAGGAGCTCACGGTCTATTCGCGGTTTTGTATAAAAGCCCGTGACGAATCCCTCCGACACAAGCTTTATCAGATTCTTATATCCTGTTTCATTTTCGCAGAGCAGTATCAGATGATAGCGCTCGGAGTCGAGGGCGTGGACTTTGTCAAAGCGGGTGCGCGCCGCCATATACACCTCGCAGCCGATTATCGGCTTTATCCCGCGCTTTTTCGCCGCGCGGTAAAAGTCGATGACGCCGTACATAACGCCGTGGTCGGTCACGGCAACGCTCGTCTGACCGAGGCGCTGCACTTCGTCCATAAGCTGCTCGATGCGGCACGCGCCGTCAAGCAGGCTGTATTCGGTATGAAGATGAAGGTGTGTAAATGACATAGCTCTTCTCCGCGGGGTCAGCCCCCTATGCCGCCGGCGATTTCAACGAGGCGTTTGAGCCTGTGATTAACACCCGAGCGCGTGAGCGGCGGATCAGTCATATCCGCAAGCTCGCTCAGACTCACTTCGGGGTTGTCCCGCCTCAGTTTCGCCATTTCGGCGAGCGGCACGGGCAGGCTCTCGAGTCCGACGGTTCTTTCTATTTTTTCTATCGCTTCAACCTGCACTATCGCGGCATCGACAGTGCGGCTCAAATTGGCATTTTCAAAATTGACGCGCCTGTTGACATGGTTGACCATATCTTTATGCATCTTGATTCCCATAAGCTCGAGCGTCGAGTTCATCGCGCCGACGAGGGTCAAGAACTCCTCTATCTTCTCGCTGACTTTGAAATAGACGATATGGCTCGACTTTCTCCTGACATATTTCGGGGCAAAGCCGACCTCGTCAAGCAGCTGAATCAAATCGTTGCAGAGCTTTTTATACGAGACGGAAAACTCAAGATGATAGTTTTTCTCGGGCGAGCTTATTGTTCCGCAGGCGATGAAAACGCCGCGCAAAAACGCGCCGAAGCAGCAGTCTTCGGGGAGGTTCGCCCTGTTGATGCGCAAAGAAATGTCGCTTTCGCTGTGGCCGAAAAATTCGAGGATTCGTTTTCTGTCCGCTTCGTCGGCAACAGAAACCGTGTATTTTGACACGCCCGACGAGACGGACGGAGTAATATCAAAAAGCTCTTTTATAACATCGCAGTAGAGCTTCGCGATATTCTCGTTCTCGGTGACAAAGGATATCTCGGAGACGGAAAACATTCTGCCGAAGAGCAGCATTCCGTAGGCTCTTGCCTGCGCGCAGCAATCCGAAAGCACAGGCACCTGCGCGAGCTCCTGCTTGACATCCGATGAGAACGACACGGTTTTTCCTCCTATTTTTTCATATCGCGGTGCTGAACGGTCGCGATGCAGCCGATTTTTTCAAGATGAGCTTTCAGTAATTCCGCAAAGACGACCGAGCGGTGCCTGCCGCCGGTGCAGCCGACGGAAATGACCAGCTGGCTCTTGCCCTCTTTGCGATAAAGCGGGATAAGATAATCGAGCAGGTCGCAGAGCTTCGCTTCGAGTCCCCGCGCCTCGTCCCACTTGAGCACATAGTCCCTGACGGGGTCTTCAAGCCCGGTGTGCTGTTTTAGCTCCTCGACATAAAAAGGATTCGGCAGACAGCGCACATCGAACATCAGATCGGAATCGTTCGGGATGCCGTATTTGAAGCCGAAAGACACGCAGTGAACTTTGAGAGCGTTGCCGGGATTGTCAAGAAACATCTCGCAGATGCGGTTCTTGCAATCTGTCGGGGTCATATGCGAGCTGTCGATAACATAGTCGGCGATGCTCTTCGCAGGCTCGAGAATGCTGCGCTCTGCAGCGAGGGCATCGTTTATCGAGCCGTTATATTTATCGAGCAGAGGGTGCTTGCGCCTTGTCTCTTTATAGCGGCGGATGAGCACATCATCGGAGGCATCGATAAACAGAAGCTTTGTGTCGCACTTGAGCTCCTTGAGCTCAACGATGGCGTTGAACAGATCGCCGAACGACGCGCCGACGCGGATATCGGTAACAATGGCGACCTTTTCTCTTTTTTCGCGGGAATTGAGCAAAAGCTGCGCAAAGGTCGGCATAAGCTTCGGCGGCATATTATCCACGCAGAAATAGCCTATGTCTTCAAGCGCATCAACAACTCTTGATTTTCCTGCACCGGACAGTCCGGTAACGATAGTGATCTCCATTTTATTTTCTCCTATAAAATCAGCCGATAAGTCTGATCTCCGTTTCGAGCGTTACGCCGGTCTGAGCCTTGACGCGCGCCTGGACGTGCTTGATAAGGCTGAGAATATCGGACGCGGTAGCGCCGCCGCGGTTGACTATGAATCCCGCGTGCTTCTCGCTGACCTGCGCGCCGCCGACGCTGACACCCTTGAGTCCGCACTGTTCAATGAGTGCGCCCGCAAAATGACCCTCGGGGCGCTTGAATGTGCTGCCCGCGCTGGGATATTCAAGCGGCTGCTTATCCCTGCGGCGGGAAATGATATCGTGCATGGTATTTTTTATCTGCTCCTGGTCGCCGGGAGTCAGGCGAACGGAGGCGGCGGTTATGACAAGACCGCTGTCCTCATACGCGCTGTGGCGATAAGAGAGCTGCATAGCCTCATTGTCAAGCTCGCCGGAAGTTCCGTCGGGCGAAACATATTCGCTGTTTATGAGCACATCCTTCATCTCGCCGCCGTAAGCTCCTGCGTTCATGAACACCGCGCCGCCGACGGTTCCGGGTATGCCATAGGCAAACTCGAGACCCGAGAGCGAATTTTCGAGCGCAAAGGAGCAAAGCTGAGCGAGGCTCGCGCCGCTCTGGGCGCGAACGGTGTTTTCATCGGCCAGGGTTATCCCGCACTGCTTGCCGGTGAATATAACGGCGCCTTTTATGCCCTTGTCGCTGACGAGGACATTGCTGCCCTTACCGAGGACGAACACCGGGATATCCTCTTTTTCGCAGAAGCGAACAAGCTTGGCAGTCTGCCCGGCGTCCTCGGGAGAGAGGAACAGCTCGGCAGGGCCGCCGACTTTAAAGCTCGTATAATTTTTCATTGACACTCCGCGCTCGGCACTGCATTCGAGCGAGAGGGCATATTTTTCCAACGCTTCGATATTATTCATAATATCTCCAATATGTCGGCCGCACGGGCGGCGTTTATTTATCTGTCGAGCAGAGCGGCGCCGATAAGTCCGGCGTCGTTGCCGAGTTCGGCAGAGATTATCTGAGTCTGAACCTTTGCATGGATGCTGTATCTCTCACGCTCGACCATCTTTCTCAGCGGAACGAGCAGGTTCTCTTTTTCATGGCCGATGCCGCCGCCGATGCAGATCATATCGGGCTGAAGGGCATTGACGACATTCGTTATACCGGCTGCGAGATAGAAAATATACTGATTGACGACTTTTTTAGCAGTCTCGTCGCCTGCACGCATGGCATCAAAAGAAGTTCTGCCGTTGACGCGGCTGATATCGTTACCGACGAGATCCCACATAACGGTATAGGGATCGTGGCGCATGGCATCTTTAGTCTGGCGGATAAGCGCGGTGGCGGAAGAATAGCTCTCCCAGCAGCCTCTGCGTCCGCAGGTGCAGGCTTCGCCGTCCGAGACGATGACCATATGACCCATCTCGCCCGCGGCATCGTTGACGCCGGTGACGAGCTTGCCGTCTATGACAATACCGCTGCCGACTCCGGTTCCGAGGGTGATGGCGACAAAGCTGTTGACTCCCTTGCCTGCGCCCGCCTTTGCTTCGCCGAGTGCGGCGCAGTTCGCGTCGTTGTCGAGATAAATTGTCTTCTTGAGTCTCGACTCAAGGATATCACGCGCGGGAACATTATCGAAAGCGAGGTTATTCGCATATTCGATAACGCCGTTCTTCTTGTTGACCGAACCGGGGGTTCCGATACCTACGCTGACAACATCGTTCATGGTGATGCCCGCATCTATAACAGCAGCCTCGACAGCCTTGGCAACATCTTCAAGAATGGCTTCCGCCGCGCGGGGGCAATTTGTCTTGAGCTTGCCTCTGCCGATGATTTTCATTTCTTCATTGATGACGCCGGCAACGATATTCGTGCCGCCGAGATCGACTCCTACTCTGTACATTTTTTTACCTCCAGATAGACAGTTTCTCTTTCCCTGTCTTTTTATATCAGAAATCATGCCAGACTTCAAGTTCCTTCTTCTCGGGAACTATATCATCCGTCATGCCGAGCGAATGCAGCAGCTCGCGCGCCGCATTATAGCCCATTTTCTTTTGCCTGTTATTCATCGCCGCCGCTTCGATTATTATCGAAAGATTTCGTCCGGGTTTGACGGGGACGACGGTCAGCGGAATATTTATGCCGAGTATCTCGACATACTCGTTATCGAGGCCGAGGCGGTCATAGACCTTTTCGTTATCCCACGGCTCGAGCTGAACGACCATATCGATTTTCTCGGTCATTTTGACAGCGCCCATACCGAATATCCTGCGGGCGTTTATTATGCCGACGCCGCGCAGCTCGATAAAGTGGCGTATATTATCCGGTGCACTGCCGACGAGCGTTCTCGAAGAGACGCGGCGAATCTCGACCGCGTCATCCGCTATCAGTCGATGACCGCGCTTTATAAGCTCAAGGGCAGTCTCGCTCTTGCCGACGCCGCTGTCACCGAGGATCAGGACACCCTCGCCGCTGACTTCGACAAGCACGCCGTGACGCGTGATGCGCTGGGCGAGCTCGACGCCCAGATATGATATAAGAGTTGACATACAGCCGGAAGTGGAATCCGGGCTTGTCAGGATCGGCACGGAATATTTCTGCGCATATTCGCGCAGCTTATCCGGGCACTCGAGCGAACGGGTGATAACGACGGCGACGGGCTCGGTCGCCATCAGCCGCTCCATGCTCGCCGCGGCGGCATCCTCATCGAGGCTCGAAATATAGTTCATCTCGGCGAGGCCGAGGAACTGGATACGCTCGGCATCGAAATACGCGCTGTAGCCTGCGAGCATAAGCCCGGGGCGGTTGACATCCTGCGATGTGACATAGACATCCTCGACGGGCTTGGGCGCATAAAGTATCCCGAGTGAATTATCTTCCACTACTTTTTTGAGTGAAACGGAATATTTACCCATACTTCTCTCCTGTAGTTCTCCAATTGAAGAAATGATAGTGCATACGAATTATATTATAATAGATTTGGGCAAAAGTTCCAATACCTTTTTGACTTTTTTTGAAGTTTTGGGAAGCTTTTTTTAATATTTTCAGCGGGACGGCAGAAGGATTTGGAGAACGGGAAAAATGGAGCGGAGCAGAAGCGATATTGAAAAGATTTTGTTCCGCTCATGCGGCATCGGGTCATCGAGGTCGCCGCGCCATACAAAGGCTGATTAATTTGTTTGGTTCACAGAGAAAGCGAGCCGGAAGAGAAGCTCTCTCCCGGCCGATATCCGTTTCTATGTTAGACGTCCGTTTCTCTGATTCCGAGGCTGACGGAAAGAGCCTGATCCACCCTGCCCATATCCGCACCGCCGAGCGCGCCCATTTTTTCCTTAAGACGCTTTTTGTCGAGCGTGCGCACCTGCTCGAGCAGGACTATCGAATCCTTGGCAAGTCCGCAGCCGTCCGCATTGACTCTTATATGAGTGGGAAGGTTGGTCTTATACTTCTGGCTGGTTATCGCCGCGGCTATGACCGTCGGGCTGAAGCGATTGCCGACATCGTTCTGAACTATCAGCACGGGTCTTATCCCGCCCTGCTCGGAGCCGACGACGGGACTCAGATCAGCGTAGTATATATCTCCCCGTTTTACTGTCATTTTTAATCACTCTCCGTTTTTATTGTCCGGCAAGAGTATTTTTGCCTGACAAAAGCGCGATTAAACATTAACTTGTTATTCGGGGAGCAAAAATTTCAAGTCAGTCCATTATATGTCCTGTTTTTATTTGGGTGAGACATTGCGAAACTCCGCAGTCAGCAGGGCTTTCGGTATTTCGAGGCTCTGCGGCAAGCCGTTATCGCCGCGTCGCAGAGTGAAATCCACGCCCGAGACGGTGCCTTTCGTCTCCCATGCGTCGCCCGTATGTACGGTCTGTGTATTCGCCGTGTCGGACGAAGTTTTGAGCGTTTTTGTTATCAGCTCGCCCACCCCGCTCTGCGGCAGGGATGAGAGATCCGCAGAAAAAGTCAGATTGCCGTAGCTGAATGTGCAGGTCGAGCCGCTGAGCTTCACTTTCAGGCCGCGAACGGTTGCCGGGGAAGTGAACTCAAGCTGAGCTTCGGTGAGCGAAGTCTGATCGTACTTTGCCTCATACTCGCGCTCGCCGTTTATGATATACAAATCGGCTGTGAACGCAGTCGGGATATCCGGCGGCTGATCTTTGCTGTTTTTCAAAGGTGTGTTTTTGCATCCGATAAGAGACAAAACAAGCAGCAAGCTTAAGATAAACGGAAAAATTCGTTTCAAGCTATCACTCCAATTGCCCGTTACCTCTCCAGGGTTCGCAGCACGCGCGGCAGAGCGGCTATGCAGTCGGAGGCGAGCATCGACGAGAGCGACAGTTCGCGCGCCGCGGCATCTCCGGCGGCACCGTGGATATATGCGCCGAGCACCGCCGCATCAAGCGGATACACGCCCTGAGCGAGGAGCGCTAAAATAATGCCCGAGAGCATATCTCCGCTGCCGCCCTTTGCCATACCCTGATTGCCGGTGACGTTGATATATGCGTCACGCCTGCCCGCGCCGGCTATCACCGTGCTCGCGCCCTTGAGCAGGAGCACAACGCCGTATTCATCGGCGAAGCGACGGGCGACATTCACCCGGTCGCGCTCGATATCGGCGATACTCATGCCGGTAAGGCGGGACATCTCGCCGGGGTGCGGAGTGAGGATAACGGGAGCTTTGATATTTTTCAGTATATCTATATTTGCGGCGAGCGCATTTATGCCGTCGGCATCTATAATCATGGGCTTTGTGCAGTTCTGCACGAGCGCCGAGACGAGTTCTTTCGTATGGAGATTGAGCCCAAGACCGCATCCGACAAGCACAGCCGAAGATTTTTCAGCCTGTTCGAGCAGCGCGGGTATCGCGCCGGACGAGAAAGTTCCCGCCTCGTTTGACGGCAGGGGCAGAAGCAATGATTCCGTGAGCTTCGGGGCTATCGCGTTATAGGCGGCATCGGGAAACGCGGCAGTTACAAGACCCGCTCCGCATCTAAGCGCCGACGAGGCGGCAAGCACCGCCGCACCCTGCATATTGCGGCTGCCGCAGATGCTCAGAGCGCGCCCGAATGTGCCTTTATTCGCCATAAGGTCACGGCGCGGGAATATCTTTTTCGCCTGGGCGGGAGTCAGCACGGCGAGGGTATCGTCCTCAATGCCGTCGATTATATCGTCATCGATGCCTATTGCGACGGTTATTATTTCGCCGCAGAGCACGCACGCGGGTTTTAATATGTGGACGGGCTTCATGCACGACACGGCTATTGTGATATCCGCTTTTATGCAGCTGCCCGGCACATCGCCGTTGTTGCTTTCGAGTCCGCTCGGGACATCGATTGAAACGACTTTTGCGGGCGAAGCGTTGACAGCCTCAAAGACCGCTCTCACCCGCTCGTCCTCTCTGTATTTATAGCCCGTGCCGAACACGGCATCGACTATCACGGCAGCAGATTCGATTGAATTTTTAGCGTTTTCCTCTCCCCAGAAGAACTCCGGGACGAGCCCTGTTTCGACAGCCTTTTCTCGCATGAGTATAGAGTCCTCGGCGGTAGGCTCGCCGAACGCCTCGACAACGGCAACATTGAAGCCTGCGAGGGCGAGCTTGCGGGCGATAACAAAGCCGTCACCGCCGTTCTTGCCCTTTCCGCAGAGGACGCACACAAGTCCGCGCGACTGCTCAAGAGAGGCAAAGCGCTCTCTTATCTCCCTTGCGCAAGCGCTGCCGGCGTTTTCCATAAGGCGCGTAAAGCTCATTCCCCTGTTGACCTGTGCCTGTTCGGCAGAGAACATCTGCGATGAAGTCAGAACTTTCATTTTGCCGCCTCCACATATGCTTTTTCATAGCGCTCACTGCGGGTATTCCGCGCGAAGATAAAACAAATATCCATAATACTCCTCACTTTTATAAAACAAGGGACTGCCGCGCGGACAGTCCCCGATTATCATTTTGCGTCGATAACTACTTTTCCGTCCTCAACAAGAGCGCGGACTTCGCTCAGCGGAGACGAAGCGTGGTCAACAATAGCGTTGGCTATCTTATCCTCAACCTGCCGCCTGATATTGTTCCTCAGGTCGCGCGCTCCGCGCAGACCGCCCTCGGACATCGAGGCGATAAGCTTCGGCACGCTTTCATCCCATGAGAACGCGATGCCCTTGTCGCGCAGAGGCTCGACAAGCTCGGAGAGCATGAGATTCGATATCTGCTCAAGATTCTCCGGGGTCAGGTCGTTAAAGACAACTATCTCGTCAACTCTGCCGATAAACTCCGGGCGCAGGAACTCTCTGAGTGCCTTGAGCGCCTTTTCTTTATTGGCGTCGTTCTGATTCTTTGCAAAGCCCATGACACCCTCGCGGCGTTCGCTGCCGGCGTTGGAGGTCATGATGATTATCGTGTTTTCGAAGCTGACCGTTCTGCCCTGCGCATCGGTTATTCTGCCCTCGTCAAGTATCTGGAGCAGGATATTCATAACATCGGGATGCGCTTTCTCTATCTCGTCGAAGAGTATAACTGAATAGGGCTTTCTGCGGACTTTTTCGGTCAGCTGACCCGCCTCATCATAGCCGACATAGCCGGGCGGCGAGCCGATGATACGCGAGACGGAGTGCTTCTCCATGAACTCAGACATATCAAGGCGGATAAGCGTCTCGGGAGTGTTGAACAGCTCCTGAGAGAGCAATTTTACAAGCTCGGTCTTGCCGACTCCGGTCGGTCCGACGAAGATAAACGACGACGGGCGGCGGCGCGGATTAATCTGCACTCTGCCTCGCTTTATCGCGGCGCAGACGAGTTCAACTGCCTCATCCTGACCGATAAGCTTCGCTTTGAGATGCTGTTCCATATCGGCAAGGCGGGTAAGGTCGCTCTCCATTATCTTATTTGCGGGTATGCCTGTCCAAAGCTGGATAACTCTGGCGATGTCACTCTCAGTCACCGCATTGTCGGCGGCGAGAGGCTTCAGCGCTTCGATATCTTTCTCTTTGGCGGCGATACTGCTCTTGACTTTGAGCAGACCCTCGTAGTCGGTATTCTCGGTCTCCTCCATCATCGCCTGCTGGCGGTCGTTGAGGAGCTTGAGGTCGTCCTCGGCGGTCTCAAGGTCGCTTATGCTCTTGTTTCTGAGGTTCGCGCAAGTGCAAGCCTCATCAAGCAGGTCGATAGCCTTATCGGGCAGGAAGCGGTCATTTATATAGCGCTCGGAGAGCACAACGGCTCTGTGGACGAGCGAGTCGCTTATGGTGACCTTGTGAAAATTTTCGTAATAGTCCTTGATGCCGACGAGCATCTGATAGGTCTCCTCTATCGACGGCTCCTCGACTTTTATCGGCTGAAGGCGACGCTCAAGGGCGGCATCCTTCTCGATATATTTTCTGTATTCGGTGAAGGTCGTTGCGCCGATTATCTGTATCTCGCCTCTCGAAAGGGCGGGCTTCAGGATATTCGCGGCGTTCATCGAGCCCTCCGCATCGCCTGTGCCGACGAGGTTATGCACCTCATCGATGAACAGGATTATATTGCCCTCTTTTTTGACCTCGTCTATAAGACCCTTTATACGGCTCTCGAACTGACCTCTGAACTGAGTGCCGGCGACAAGAGCGGTGAGGTCGAGCAGGTGTATCTCTTTTTTGGCGAGCTTCGCGGGAACTTCGCCGTTTGCTATACGCAGGGCAAGTCCCTCGGCTATAGCGGTCTTGCCGACGCCGGGTTCGCCGATAAGGCAGGGGTTGTTCTTCGAGCGGCGGCAGAGGATCTGCACCGCGCGGTAAATCTCGTTATCGCGTCCGATGATGCGGTCTATTTTACCCTCGCGGGCTTTTTCCGTGAGATCCGTACAATAGAGCGAGAGGAACTTTCTCCCCTTTTTCTTCTTGCCCTTTTTCTTTTCGCTCGGACCCTTGGCGTTGATAACGGGGATGCCGAACGGACCGACCTGGGGTTTGTTATCGTCGCTGTCGCCCTCGTCGATTTCATCCTCGCCGTCGGAGTCCTCGTCCTCTTCATCATCGTCCTGCTCGGACTGGTTCATGAAAGGAAGAGTTCCCGCGCCGCCGGGCATGAAGCCTGTTCCGTCCTCGCCGAACAGCTCATCGAACTGGTCGCTGACGGAATCTACCTCGTCCTCCGAGATGCCCATGCTCTCCATTATCTGTTTTATGGGACCTATATTCATTTCCATGGCGCATTTCATGCAGAGTCCTTCCTGCTTGGTCTCGTTGCCCTCGACCTTGGTTATGAAGAACATTGCAGGGCGTTTGCCGCACCTGGAACACATCATCTTTTTCATTTAAATAATCTCCGGGATTCTGATTTGACTTTTATCGGAACGCATATGATTAAACACCGCTGACACGGTTCATTTGCGGATTCCGATTATTATTTTTTGCTCTTTGCTTCCATTCTGCTCTGGTGCTTCTCCTTCACCTGTCTGTAGGTCGCGGGCATATAGCTTGCGAAAGCAACTATAGTAAGTATTGCCGAAATTATGACAAGTACCATGAGAACGGGGTCGGGCAGAGTCCAATAATTTCTGAACGCGCCGATCTCGGGGCCGAAGCCGATTATGACGAGCATAACGAGATAGAACACGAAGGTTGCGACCTTGCCGTATATCTCGGCCGCGCCGGGCTTGATGCCGCAGGCTATCATTATAGCTCCGCCGATAACCATGACCGCCTCTTTGGCGAGGAACACGAGAAATACCCAGCTGAAAGCGACCATCAGCTGATCGTTGCAGCTGCGGAAAGCTATGTAGAGCATAACTGCGATCGTTATCTGAGTCAGCTTATCTGCGACGGGATCGAGTATCTTGCCGAGCTCGCTGACCTGATTGAAGCGGCGGGCGATTTTTCCGTCAAGGAAATCGCTGATGCCGGAAAGCGCGAGCATGAGCACTGCCCAGCCGATATGACCTTTATAATAGAGTACGGCGAATGCGGGTATAAGAAAGATTCTTATAAGCGAGAGCAGATTCGGGACAGTCAGACAGCCCTTAAACAGATTTTTTACCATAGTTATCCTCCTCAAATATGTTCCTCCCTGTGCGGGGGCGGAAATATCAAACCGTTATCAACCGCGAAAATATATCGGTTGAAACGATCAAACTCACGAGTTTGGATGCACCGACTGCCGAGGCGAACTGCGTGCCGGGCGCAAAGGACGCGGCGGCATCGAGCAGCAGACAGGCAAACACGGCGACGAACACGCCCTTCAAAGCTCCGAAAACACCGCCGAGAGTGCGGTTGACGGAGCGGATAACGGGCAGTTCAAACAGCTTGCAGACAGCCTTGGCGGCAATCTGAAGAAAGAAATCACAGACAAAGAAAATGACGGCGAAACTCAAAACTTTGAGCACGGCGACAGCGATAGGCTTCGCGACGCTGTCGCAGATTTCGGCGGCGATATTCGACGCGCTCAGATCGACAGAGCCCGCCTTTTCGGATATCGCGGCGATATCAACGCCCATGCTCTGAGCCGCTTTGACAATGGCGGCGGGCAGAGAAGATATAACTTCCTGCACATTCTGCGAGGTGAGCTGAGCCGAGGACATATCGGGCAGCTGAGCCGCCACGGCAGTTTCAAGGCTCTTTTTTATGAACAGGTCATATATGCCGCTTGCGACGGGTTCGCTCAGCCATACGGCGAGCGCAGCCGCCGCAGCGACCACGACAAGTCCTATAATAGAGCGGATAAGCCCGTTTTTGACGCCGACGAAAATGCACAGCGCAAACACTGCGACTATTAAAAAATCGACTATAAAATCCAAGACTTATCCCCCCCTGTTCGCTGTTTTTTCAATTATATCACACGCTATGCACAGTGGCAAACCTTTTATTATTAAGCGGTTGTTAATTTTTTGTGATATTTGACGCATATTGCACATACACGTCGCTGCCCGCGCAAATGACCCTTTTGCCGTTTTTGCCGGCGGAGACGGTCTTTGCGTTCTCGCCGCTTGAAGATATCAGTCCAACACCGTCGTCAAACAGCACGGCGACATATTTATCGGTGCATGTGAGCGCATAAATTTTCTTGTCAAAACTGCGCTCGAACAGAAGCTTTGAGCGCCTGTCGAAAGCCACGACTTTCGGCTTCTCCTCGTTGGCGTATTCATAGAGCACGACGGCGCTTCTGCCCGAATCCGACGCGGACTCGTGAGCCAGAGTGTTGCTGCCGAAAGAGTAATCCTCTTTGTGGCCTTTTTTCGTCACGGTCGTTTTGAAATCGGTCGAGTAGGCTATTATGCTGGTGCTCGAATTATATATGACATCGAAGAGCAATGTGTTGTCATATTTTATGTCGGTGACTACCGGATTATCTTTTTTGAAATTCAGCACGACAAGGCGCGAATATGTAACGGCGTTTTCGGAGCCGACGAGTATCAGCGCGGCGCTCTTGCCGTTGGGGGCTATAGAGATGTCGAATATCTTCTCCTGCGCACACTCCCATGCAAATATCTTTTCTAACTTGTGATTATATACGCGCAGCTCGCTCTGGGCTGCGGAAGTTTTGAGCGAGAACGCTATTGTGCCGTCCTTGCCCATGGCGGCGGTGTAAATTGGCGAGCCCGTGTTGCCGTCGCCCAGAATCTTGCTCGAATTCATCAAAGTGAAATCGCCGGATGTGCGGTCATAGACCAGCGCTCTGCCTTTATAGACCGCCATATCCGGGTCGGAATAGTTATGTTCAAGGCGCGCGACTTCCTTGGCGGAGGAATTGAGCACGACCACGGAATCGCGGGTCAGCAGGGCGATATTCGACTTGAACGGCGTCATATCGAGCACGTCAGCCGAGTTCATTTTATATGGATATCCCGCTCCCGTGCCGGACGCGGATATCAGCTGCTTTGCCGAATCCTCGACATCGTTATACTTCATGCCGCCAAACGAACGCGCGGCGAAGAACACGACCGCGCCGACCGCAAGCAGAGTCAATACAACAATTATTGTCGTCTCGCGCTTGGAATTTTTTGTTTTCTTCCTGCCGTTTTGTGTGGGTTTATTCGTCTTTTTCTTCGCAAAGAGTCCGCTTATGAGCTTCTTTGCGCTGTTTTTCTTCTTGCCCTTTTTCTCTGCCAACTTGCCGCACCCCCGCTTTTTTAGTCTTTGCCGTTATAGAAAACCTGCTCAAGGCAGAGTCCGCAGGCGGGCGCAGTCGCCCCCGCTCTGTCTCTGCTGAGTGATGAAATTATATCGGGCAGCGTATCTGCCGCTATCCTGCCCCTCGAAATATCAAGGAGCGTACCGACCATTATCCTGACCATGTTATAGAGAAAGCCGTCCGCCTCGAAGTACATCAGCACTTCGTCGCCTCGGCGCACGACCTCGGCACGGGTCAGCGTGCGGACATTGTCGACCGTGCTGGCACCCGCCGCGCAGAACGCCGAAAAATCGTGGGTTCCGAGCATCTGCGACGCCTGACGGTTCAGAAAATCCGCATCGAGCGGATATTTATAGTGATAAGAATATCTCGAAATAAAAGGATTGCGCTCCTGTGCGTTCCAGATTCTGTAGACATATCGCTTGCCGGAGCAGTCATAGCGCGCGTGAAACTCAAACGGTACTTCGCGGCAGTCGGTCACAGCGATATCGTGCGGCAGAACGCCGTTCATCGCGCTCTTCCACTTCTCGGGCGAAAGAGACGATTCGGTGCGCATATTGCAGCAATACATATCGGCGTGGACGCCGGAATCCGTGCGCGAACAGCCTATGACATTGTCGCGGACTCCGCAGATACGCTCGGCGGCATCCTGAAAGGTCTGCTGAACCGTATTCGCATTTTCCTGCACCTGCCAGCCGTGATAATCCGTGCCGTCATAGCGCAGGGTAAAGAGCAGATTCTTCAAAGCCTTCACTCCGATCAGATAAGATGCCCGAGATAATGATTGAGGACTATTACAGCCGCGAGCAGAGCAGCTGTGACACCGAGGGCGACAAAATCGCGCGCGGCGAGCTTCATCTGCTTCATGCGTGTTCTGCCCTCGCCGCCCGTGTAGCAGCGGCACTCCATAGCGAACGCCAGCTCATATGCGCGGCGGAACGACGAGATAAACAGAGGAATCAATATCGGTATAAGCGCCTTGGCGCGCTTTATAAGTCCGCCTGTTTCAAGATCCGCTCCGCGCGCTTTCTGCGCGTTCATTATGCGCTCGATCTCCTCGATAAGCACGGGGATAAAGCGCAGAGCGAGCGTCATTATCATGGCGAGAGTATGCACCGGCACTTTTATCACTTTCAAGGGCGAGAGCAGACGCTCCAAAGCGTCGGTGAGCATAGTGGGCGTGGTTGTATAAGTCAGCAGCGAGCTGACGACGACGAGCAGGATTATACGCACGGTAGTGAATATCGCGGTATAAACGCCTGTGGTCGTTATGGTTATTTTCCAGAATGAGACGAGCGTCTCGCCGCCGCGATTATAAAAGACATTGATGACGGCGGTGAAGAGCATAAGAATAACGAGCGGCTTTATGCTGCGCCACATCATCTTCATCGGGACTTTTGAAAGCAGGAGAGTTGCCACGACAAAAATGAGTCCGAGCGCGAGGGAATAGAAATTCCTGCACACAAAGAGAATGACTATAAGCGCCATTGTGAGCACAAATTTCATACGCGCATCCATGCGGTGGATGACGGAGGTGCCGGAATAATACTGGCCGATAGTGATATCGCTTATCATACCGTTCCCCTCCCCTCAAAATAGCGCATGAGCTCGTCCGCACCCTGACTTACCGTAAACACGGACGGAGAGACATCAAAGCCCCTGTCATGCAGCGCTCTGAATATTTTTGTTATCTGCGGAACGGTGAGCCCCATCTCTTCAAGCTCGTCCGTGCGGGAATAGACCTCGGGCACAGTACCGAACATCGCGACATGGGAATGGTTGAGCACCAGGACTTTGTCGGCGGTCTTGGCGACATCCTCCATGCTGTGGGAAACGAGGATAACGGTGCTCCCCGTCTGATCGCGATAAGTGCGGACAAGCGAGAGAATGACCTCTCTGCCGCGCGGGTCGAGTCCCGCGGTAGGCTCATCGAGAATGAGCACTTCGGGTTCCATCGCCATAACGCCAGCTATTGCGGCGCGGCGTTTTTCGCCGCCCGAAAGATCGAACGGAGATTTTTTCAGATGCTCTTCGCTAAGTCCGACAAATTCGGCGGCGCGGCGCACGCGGCGGTCAATCTCCGCGCTGTCGAGTCCCATATTTTTCGGCCCGAACGAGATATCCTTGTAAACGGTCTCTTCAAAAAGCTGATACTCCGGATACTGGAAACAAAGCCCAACTCTGAACCTTGCGGCGCGTAGGGTGCGCTTGTCTTTATTGATATCCTCGCCGCAGAGCAGAACTCTGCCGGAATCGGGCTTCAGAAGTCCGTTGAGATGCTGAAGAAGGGTGCTCTTGCCGGAGCCGGTATGACCGATTATTCCGACTATTTCGCCCTTTTCAAACTTCACGTTTATATTCTCGATAGCGGCGACAGCTCCCGCCATGCCGTTTTCATAATAGTGGGTGAGATTTTCTGTTTCAAGCACTGTCATCGGCTCACCTCCATTATTTTTGAAAGCGCCTCGACGCACTCGTCGGCGTCAAGGATATCGCCGGGCAGGTCTATCCCCTTTTCGATCAGGCGGTGGCACAGCTCGGTGCTCTGCGGCACATCGAGTCCGCAGCGGCGCAGGACATCGGTCTGCGAAAACACCTCGCGCGGCGTACCGTCGAGGCAGAGACGCCCGGAATCTATAATTATGACGCGGTCAGCCTTGACTGCCTCGTCCATGAAATGCGTAACAAAAAGGACGGTTATGCCCATCTCGCGGTTCAGGCGGCGGACTGTGTCAAAGACCTCGCGCCTGCCGCGCGGGTCGAGCATCGCCGTAGGTTCATCGAGCACGATGCAGCCCGTCTGCATGGCAATTATGCCAGCGATAGCCACGCGCTGTTTCTGGCCGCCGGAGAGCTTATGCGGCTCGCGCAGGCGGTAATCGTACATCCCGACCGCCTTGAGCGCATCGTCGACCCTGCGGCGTATCTCATCGGGGGCTACGCCGAGATTCTCGGGCCCGAACGCCACATCGTCCTCGACGATAGTCGCAACTATCTGGTTATCGGGATTCTGGAACACCATGCCGACCTTGCGGCGGATATCCGTGAGCCTGTCCTCATCCGAAGTGTCGATGCCGTCAACGGTAACTGTGCCGCTCTCGGGCACTAAAATAGCATTCGTCAGCTTTGCAAGGGTGCTCTTGCCGGAGCCGTTATGGCCGAGAACCGCGACAAATTCGCCGCGGTTGACGGTGAGGTCTATATTGCAAAGTGCCGGAGAGGGCTTGGCTTCGCCTTGCTCCTCCGGCTCATAGGTATAAGTTACATTTTTAAATTCAATAAACTTCTCGCTCATTTTTATCTTCTCCACGCTGCGCTTGCGCCGCAGGGCAGGACGAGCCCCGAGGCGGTGACGGGCAGACCTATCTCGTCGGAGGTCACCTTGCCACCGAACAGCGGCGACACTGTACTGCCCAGTATATACTGCATGACGGACGCAGAAAGTCCCGTTGTGTAAGAGTTGATGAGCACCATAACGGGATCGTCCGACAGCACGGCGGTACACAGCGACGCAAAGTCATAAACCGCATCCTCAAGCTTCCAGACCTCGCCGCCCGGTCCTCTTCCGTAAGACGGCGGGTCCATGATAATAATATCGTATTTGTTGCCGCGGCGTATCTCGCGCTCGACAAACTTCATGCAGTCGTCAACGAGCCAGCGCACGGGCTCATTTGCAAGGCCGCTGACTGCGGCATTCTCCTTCGCCCAGGCGACCATGCCCTTTGAGGCATCGACATGGGTGACATGCGCGCCGGCGTTGAGAGCCGAAATCGTCGCAGCGCCCGTATAGGCGAAAAGATTCAGCACGCGCAGAGGTCTGCGCTCTTTTCTGATTATCTCGGCGGTCATATCCCAGTTGACTGCCTGCTCCGGGAAAACGCCCGTATGCTTGAAGCCCATGGGTTTGACCATAAACGAGAGATCGCCGTATTTTATCTTCCACGCATCGGGAATCTTTCTTCTGATATCCCACTTTCCGCCGCCCGAAGATGAACGGTTATAGACTGCGTGCGCCTTATACCAGAGCGGATGGGTCTTCTCTGTTTTCCAGATGACCTGGGGATCGGGTCTTATAAGTATGACATCTCCCCAGCGTTCGAGCCTCTGACCCGAAGAGCAGTCGAGCAGCTCATAATCCTTCCATTTATCGGCAACGCGCATATCTTTTCCTCTCCGGCGCGGGGTTCCGCGCTCCTGTTATATAAGTCTCTCTCTGACGACCTCGGCAATCTCGTCGCAGAGCTTTTCGATAAGTTTTTCGTCCTTGCCCTCGAGCATGACTCTGACGAGCGGCTCGGTACCGGACACCCTGACGAGCACGCGTCCGTCCTCGCCGAGCTCAGCCTCAGCCTTGGCTATGGCTTTCTTTATCTCCTCATCGCTTGAAAAACGCACCTTGCCGATGTTGGAGACTCTGACGTTCTTGAGCACCTGCGGATAGACCTCCATGCACTTTGCAAGCTCGGAGAGCGACTTTCCGGTGCGCTTCATGGTCTGGAGCACCTGAGCGGCGGTCACTTCGCCGTCACCGGTGGTCGAATGATGCAGGAAAATGACATGTCCGGACTGCTCACCGCCTATCGCATAGCCCTTTTCGAGCATACGCTCGAGGACATAGCGGTCGCCGACCTTTGTTATCTCGCAGTGAATATCATTGTCGGCGCAGAACTTGTGGAAGCCCATGTTGCTCATGACGGTGACAACTGCCGCGTCGCCATCGAGCTCACCGCGCTCTTTCATATCCTTGGCGCAGATGGCGATTATCTTATCGCCGTCAACGACATCGCCGTTTTCATCGACTGCAAGGAGTCTGTCGGCGTCGCCGTCGAATGCGAAGCCTGCCATAAGTCCGTGCTCAACGACATATTTCTGAAGATTCTCGAGGTGAGTCGAGCCGCAGTTGTCATTGATATTGACGCCGTCCGGCTTGTTTGAGAGCACATCGCACTCAGCGCCCATCTGCATGAAGAACTCGGGAGCGGTTATGCTCGAAGAGCCGTTGGCGCAGTCGAGGGCTATCTTCATGTTGTTGAACCTGTAATCAACGGTCGAACACAGGTGGGTTATATAATCAAAAATCGGCATTTCGGAAGTTGTGATTCTGCCGACATCGCCGCCTATTTTGACGGGCGGAACGACGGTCTCATCGAGGATTATCGCCTCGATTTCCTCCTCGAGCGCGTCGGGGAGCTTATATCCGTCGGACTTGAATATCTTTATGCCGTTATATTCGCAGGGGTTGTGCGAGGCGGAAATCATTATGCCCGCATCGTACTGATATTTCTGAACAAGGAACGCCACTGCCGGGGTCGGCACGACGCCGAGGAGCAGAACATCTGCGCCGACGGAGCAAAGACCTGCGCTGATGGCGGCCTCAAGCATCTCCGATGATGCGCGGGTATCCATGCCTATAAGCACGCGAGGTCTTTTATGCGTGCTGTCGGTGAGCACCATGGCGGTAGCTCTGCCGATTTTCATGGCGAGTTCGCAAGTAAGCTCGCTGTTTGCAACGCCTCTTGCGCCGTCTGTTCCAAAAAGTCTTCCCATAACTAAACCTCCAATTATCAGATATCGAACTGCTGTTGACCCGGCATTGCTATGCCGAGATGCCTGTAAGCGGCGGGAGTGACCATGCGTCCGCGCGGAGTTCTGCTGAGAAAGCCGATCTGCATGAGGTAAGGTTCATAGACATCCTCAATCGTTATCGCCTCTTCGCCGACTGCCGCAGCTATCGTCTCGAGTCCCACGGGACCGCCGTTGTAGTTTCTTATCATCGTAGTGAGGACAAGTCTGTCTATCGAATCAAGCCCGAGGGCATCGACCTCCATGCGGTCGAGCGCCATTGAGGCTGTTTCACGGGTTATTACGCCGTCGCCCATGACCTGAGCGAAGTCGCGCACACGCTTCAAGAATCTGTTTGCGATTCGCGGAGTGCCGCGTGAACGCGAGGCTATCTCGCCTGCGCCGCTCGGATCCATCTCGATGCCGAGGATTCCTGCGGAGCGCGTGACTATCTGCGAGAGCTGTTCGGGCGTATACATCTCAAGGCGGAGAATAACGCCGAATCGGTCGCGCAAAGGTGCGCTGAGCTGACCCGCTCTCGTTGTTGCGCCGACAAGGGTAAAATGCGGCAGGTCGAGCCTTATCGAACGCGCCGAAGGGCCTTTGCCGATAATTATATCTATCGCGCTGTCCTCCATGGCGGGATAGAGCACCTCTTCGACCGAGCGCGACAGACGGTGTATCTCATCGACGAAGAGCACATCTCCGTCATTGAGGTTCGTCAGCAGTGCGGCGAGGTCGCCGGGCTTCTCTATCGCGGGGCCTGAGGTCACGCGGAGATTGACATTCATTTCATTCGCTATTATGCCCGCGAGGGTCGTTTTGCCGAGTCCGGGAGGGCCGTAAAGCAGCACATGGTCGAGGCAGTCGCCTCTGCGACGGGCGGCCTCGATATAGACCGAGAGGTTCTCTTTCGCCTTATCCTGGCCGATATAATCGGTCAGCTGGCGCGGGCGCAGGGAAAACTCAAGGTCGGTATCCTCAGGCGAGAGATCGGGGGTAACTATGCGGTTTTCAGTATCCATATCCATAGAGCCGTCTCCTTTCTCTCATTATATATTTTTTGAAATAAGGCGCAGAGCCTGTTTTATCAGTTCTTCGGACGACAGCGACTGATCGAGCCTGCCGACCGCCGAAGCCGCTTCGGTCTTTGTATAGCCGAGCATGACGAGGGCATCGACCGCTTCCTCGCCTGCGCTCGACGACGCGGCGGCGTTTATCGCGGCGAGCTCCTCGCGGTTTTCGGAAGATATATATGATTTCAGTTTATCTTTAAGTTCAAGCACGACTCTCTGAGCGAGCTTTGCGCCCACGCCCTGAGCCGCGGTTATCGCCTTTGTATCGCCCGAGGCGACGCAGACAGCGAGCCTGTTCGGAGTCAGCTGAGAGAGTATCGCAAGGGCGGCTTTTGGGCCGACGCCGGTAACATTTATGAGCAGTTTGAAGCAGTCAAGCTCATCCTTATCATAGAAGCCGAACATATCGAGCGCATCTTCGCGGACATTGAGATAGGTATAGAGCGTGACCGTATCGCCTATAGTGCCTATATTTTTCAAAGTATTGGCAGTGGCACTGCAATTGAACGCAACGCCGCCGCAGCTGACTGCGACGCTCGTGGCACCGGTATAGACCACTTGACCGGTGATACTGTAAAACATACTGCTCTCCTTTATCTGTACTGGCTGAGTCTGCCCATGACTGAGCCGCTGCAATGGCAGTGGCAGACCGCCATAGCGAGCGCGTCGGCGGCGTCATCGGGCTTCGGAATTTTTTCGAGATTGAGGATTATCCTCGTCATCTCCTGCACCTGCTTCTTTTCGGCGCGTCCGTAACCGACGACGCTCTGTTTGACCTGCAGGGGCGTATACTCGAAAATCGGGATACGGTGCTTCTGCGCGGCGAGAACGAGGACTCCCCTCGCCTGGCTGACATCGATAACCGTTTTTGCGTTGTTGTTATAGAAAAGCTTCTCTATCGACATCGCTTCGGGATTATATTTCTCCATAAGCTCCGACACGCCGTCATATATGCGCTCAAGGCGGATGTTGAACGGCATCCCTGCGGGCGTTGTCACCGCGCCGTAATCGAGCATGGTGAAGTGGTTGTTTTTATATTCCACAACGCCGCAGCCGACGATTGCATATCCGGGATCGATACCGAGAACTATCATTTCTTGTTTGATTCCCTTTCTCTGATTATCATGCGCGTCGGGGTGCCCTCAAGACCGAAGACAGAGCGAATCTGATTGTCGATATATCGCTGGTAGCTGTAATGGAACAGATCCTTGCGGTTGACGAAGCAGACGAATGTCGGCGGACGGGTCGAAGCCTGAGTCATATAGAATATCTTGAGTCTTCTACCCTTATCCGTAGGCGGTTGGACGCGCGCCGTGGCATCGGCGAGCAGGTCGTTGAGGCGGCCGGTCGAGATACGCATGGCGTTCTGATCGTCAACATATTTGATGAGCTCAAACAGTCTGTCGAGCCTGAGTCCCGTTTTTGCCGAGATAAAGATTATCGGGGCGTAGGACATAAACGAGAAGTCGTTCATCAGCTTCTTGCGGTAAGAGTCCATGGTCTTGCCGTCCTTTTCGACGGCATCCCACTTGTTGACTGCGATTATGCAAGCCTTGCCGAGCTCGTGCGCGATACCCGCGACTTTGGAATCCTGCTCGGTGAAGCCCTCCACCGCATCTATCATTATAACACATACCTGCGCGCGTTCAACAGCCATTCTTGCTCTTATGACGGAATATTTTTCGATAGCGTCATAGACGCGGCTCTTTCTGCGCAGACCTGCGGTATCTATAAAGACAAACTTGCCGTATTCATTTTCCACATAAGAATCCGTTGCGTCGCGGGTAGTGCCCGCGATATCGGAGACTATCATTCTGTCCTCGCCCAAAATGGCGTTGACGAGCGACGATTTGCCGACATTGGGCTTGCCGATAACGGCGACCTTGATGGTGTCGTCCTCTTCTTCCTCTTCGTCGGCGGGCGGCAGATGCTCGCAGACGGCGTCGAGCAGATCACCCGTGCCCATTCCGTGGACGGACGAGACGGCTATAGGATCGCCGAGACCGAGATTATAAAATTCATAGTACTCCGCGGGAGGTTCGCCGACGGTGTCGCACTTGTTGACACAGAGAACTATCGGCTTGCCGCTCTTCTGGAGCATGGACGCGACCTCTCTGTCGGTCGAGACAACGCCGGAGCGCACATCGGTGACGAGAATTATAACATCCGCGCTGTCGATAGCCAGCTGAGCCTGGCGGCGCATCTGCTTTAAAATTATATCGTCCGAATAGGGCTCAATGCCGCCCGTATCGACAAGCAGCAGCGTTCTGCTGCCCCACTCGCAGTCTCCGTAGATTCTGTCGCGGGTGACGCCGGGGGTATCGTCGACTATGCTCAGACGCGCTCCGACGAGCTTGTTGAACAGGGTCGATTTGCCGACATTGGGTCTGCCGACGATTGCAACAACCGGTTTTGACATATTTATGACCGCGCGGCAAACGGCTTTCGCCGATACCGCTTCCTTTCAAAGTTTTGGGATTATTATAAGCAGCATTTACGCTTATAAAAATCAAAAAGGCAGAGAAGGCTCATCCTCCTCTACCTCTCCGCATTCATGACTTGTACGAAGCACAGCCGAGGCGGAACCTCAGCTTAGCAGTTAACGCTTTAAGCCGCCGATACCGGCCGCTTTACGAGTCATATTTGACTTGCGTGTGTTTCAAAGGGCTCACGCGTCCTTCTTAATCACTTGCTTGCCGTTGTAATAGCCGCACTCGGGGCATATTCTGTGGGGTCTCTTGTACTCCCCGCACTGCGGGCACTTAACGAGCTCGGGAGCGTCCATCTTCCAAACGTTGGAACGTCTCTTGTCTCGTCTTGCGCTTGATACTCTTCTCTTGGGTACCGCCATGTTGAGCACCTCCTTAATACTAGTGCATTGAATGTGGAAAAAATCCTTTTAATTATCCAAAAGCTGTTTGAGAGCCTCGAGACGCGGGTCTACGGGCTTTTTGCAGCTGCATTGGCCTTCATTGAGGTTGGCGCCGCAGAACTGGCAGACGCCTTTGCAATCCTCTTTGCACAAAATCTTGCTGGGCAGGGTGAGGAAAATATCCTCCCGCACAAGAGGATCAAGCTCAAAATGCATATCCTCAACAAGAATCAGCTCGTCGTTCTCCTCATCGTTGAGCGAGGTCACGAGAGTGTGCAAAACGGGAATGTCGAAAACGCGGTCTATCGATGAAGCGCAGCGGTCGCAGTCCGTAAACACTTCAACCGTCGCCTGAGCCTCGATGCAGACTATGCCGGCGCGGTTGACCGCCTCGCCTTTGACGCGCACTGCCTTCTGAAAAGGCTTGCCCGCCCAGAACTCCTCGTCGGACATGTCCATCTCATAATCAAACGGAACGGACGCGCCGATATTATTGAAAATGGGTTCTAACTCAATAAACATAACATTCACCTTGCGGTTACTTAAATCCGCGCAGAAAGTATTATATCTTCCTGCGCGGGTTTTGTCAATAAAAACTTCAGTTTTTTAGACTTTTTTCTCTTAAAGTTTCTGGCAGAAGTCAAAAATCTTCTCGGGAAGCTCCTCATCGTCAGCCGAAACGGTGAAGACAAAGTTCTTCTCGGTGATATCGCTCAGCTCCTTGACCTTCTCAAGGAAAACTGCAAGCTCATCATAATCTCTGCCGCCGATGCGCAGAGTTGCGTCGATGAGGATATCGGTTATATCGTGGTCACCTGCGCAGATACCGCTGAGGAAGCCGTAAAACGCCTTGTAGCCGCTGACCTTGTAGAAATCAGTCTCGATGAGTCTTGCACGATAGTTGATATCGTAAGTCAGAAGCCTTTCTTTCTCAACGCAGACAACGTTGCCGCTGGAAGCTTCAACAGCCTTGTTGACCTGCTCGATGAGACGTTTTGTCTTGCCCGATCCTTTGCGTCCTGTAATCAAAGAAACCATTTAAGAATTCCTCCTAAAAATTTATTCTGTTTTCAAGCTCAGCACGGCGCTCCTCATATCCGGGCTTGCCCATGAGTGCGAACATATTGAGCTTATAACTTTCAACGCCGGGCTGGTCGAACGGATTGACTCCGAGGACATAGCCGGAAATTCCGCATGCCTTCTCGAGGAAGTAGATGAGCCAGCCGAGATTGTACTCATCCATCTTGTCAACATCGAGGAGGATGTTGGGCACGCCGCCGTCGGTATGCGCAAGAACCGTTCCCTCGAACGCCTTGCGGTTGACCTCGGACATATGCTTGCCTGCGAGGAAATTGAGTCCGTCCTCATTGTCAGCGGTAGCCTCGATAACAAGATCGCGCTTAGGCTGAGCAAAGGTGACAACGGTCTCGAACAGCGAGCGTTCGCCCTGCTGTATGTACTGACCAAGAGAGTGGAGGTCGGTCGAGAATATCGCCGAAGCCGGGAAGATTCCCTTGTGCTCCTTGCCCTCGCTCTCGCCGAAGAGCTGCTTGAACCACTCACACATCATGGTGTAGTCCGGCTCATAGGCGGCCATCATTTCGATCTTCTTGCCGCTTCTGTAGAGAATGTTGCGGATAGCGGCATAGCGATAGCAGTCGTTCTTGTCAAGTTCGGGCGACATATACTGCTCTCTCGCGTCTGCGGCGCCCTTCATAAGTGCGTCGATATCGATTCCGGCGACCGCTATCGGAAGCAGGCCGACTGCGGTGAGCACGGAATATCTGCCGCCGACGTTATCGGGAACTACGAAAGTCTCATAGCCCTCTTCGTCGGACATATTGCGAAGCGCGCCCTTTGATTTATCGGTAGTGGCATAGATGCGGCCCTTTGCGCCGTCCTTGCCGTACTTCTTGATGAGCAGGTCTCTGAAAATACGGAACGCGAGCGCGGGCTCGGTGGTCGTTCCGGACTTCGAGATAACATTGACGGAGAAGTCCTTATCCTTGCAGATATCGATAAGCTCGGCAAGGGTCGAGGAGCTGATTGTGTTGCCGGCGAAGTAAATCTTCGGAGTATTGGCGGCGACATCGTTATATTTCTGGGACTTCACGAACTCGATAGCGGCTCTTGCGCCGAGGTAAGATCCGCCGATGCCGATAACTATAAGTATCTCGGAATCCTTCTTTATCTTCTCTGCGGCTGCCTTTATTCTGGCGAACTCCTCCTTATCATAGTTGACCGGAAGGTCGACCCAGCCGAGGAACGCATTGCCTGCGCCCGTGCCGTTATGAAGCTTTTCGTGCGCGGCGGTTATCTCCGGCTGAATAGCCGAGAGCTTAGCGGCATCCGCCGCCTCGCCGACAAACGAGGTGTTAAGTCTGACTGACATTCTTTTTCCCCCATATCTATTGAGAGACCACACGGCCTCCGGCTCTTCTGAGCTCTTTTTATTTGTTAATATTTTAACTTATTTGAGTAGGTATTTCAAGCTTTACGGGCAATATTTCACGAAAAATTAAAACAGATTTCACTTTGCCGCCTCAAATGCGTTTTTTCAGCCGTTCTGTGAGCTTCTGTAGGCTTCAACTTCCCAATTTGTGATGAAATCCGTGAGCTCTTCCGTCATGTGTGACGCACCGCCGAACGAGCGCGAATACACGGCGATATCCGCCGCATCTTCAAAGAGCATCTCGGCAGTCGCTGCGCGCTTCTCGCTCTCGCCGAAGCAGAACGCTCCCCTGCCCCGGAGCAGAATAACGCGCGGCATGAAGCCGTGTTTTTTATTATATGCGCTTATTTTTTCATCCGCTTCACCGACGCTGTCAAGCCAGAGCGGATAGGCGCGGCAATAGACGATATGATCGGGAGTGAACGGGCGCATAAGCTCCTTTGCGGCATCCGCGGAGCCGACAAAGCTCTTTGACACACCGAACGGGACTTCGCGGCAGACAGTACCCTGCGGGAATGCAGAGAGCAGAGCCTGCTGAGCTTCTGTATCAAAAGTCGGAGTTTTATCGAAATCGGGCTTTTCCGAAAGGCTGCGGTCAATCGAATCGAGCACGAAACTCAGCTTTTCGCCGAGGGCATTGACCGTATCGGCGGCGACGAATATGCCGTGATTTTCGAGTAGGAGCATATCGCAGTCTTTGCCCGCGCGAGCCTTAAATTCAAGCATCTTGTCGCGGCAGAGCTTCGCCAGCACATAGCCCGGGCGGCACTGCTCGATCCAGATGAAATCGCGGTCTATCACCCGGCGCGCGGCGCTCTCCCCGCCCTTTGAGCAGGTGATGCCGTTTACCTTTGCCGGGTGCAGGTGCAGGACATAGGTCTGCGGGAACAGCGCATGGAGCGTTGTCTCGACGCTCGGGCGCTTCGTCTCGCCCGGAACGCGCGACGCCATAAGGTCTTGGAGGACGAGAGCCTCGCGTTCGGAATCGGAATCCGGATAGCTCTTTTCAAATATTTCGCCGAGCTTTGAAAGATCGATTTCAACAAAGCCCTGCGCCGTTATGGTTGCAAGAGCCGTGCCCGAGCCCTTGACCCACATCCTGCCGTCCGCCTTTGCGGAGGTGTTGCCGCCGCCGGCGAGGACGAGGGACGGGTCGGAACCATAAAAATTCGAAAAGCCGACAAGTTCATCTATAAGCATGAATATTACCCTTTCTTACAGAAATTCCGGGGCACGGCAGTCCGCACCCCGGCTATTATTGTTATGATTTGATTTCTTTCCAAGAAGCGCTGTAATAAGCGTCGAGATCGGCTCCGAGGTCGTGATAAACCTCGCCTTTGTCGATAACCTCGCGGGACGGGAAGATATCCTCATCCTGCTGAACCTCGGGATCAAGCTCATTGTAGAGAGCCTGGTTCGGAGTCGAATAATAGATATACTCGAAGTTCTTCTTCGCCGCTTCAACTCCGCAGAGGTAGTTGATGAACGCCTCGGCGTCAGCCTTGTTCGAGCTGTAAGTCGGGACGACCCACGAATCGATCCAGAAGTTCGTACCCTCCTCGGGGATTGTGAACTTCAGATCGGGGTTGCCGCTGATATTCTGCTCCTCGTCGCCCTCTATAGCGAGATACGCTTCGCCGTTATAGACGAGCGCCATCGCCGCCTCGCCGCTTATCATCGCGTCGCGAGCCTCGGTCTCGACAAGATACGCCTTGAGCATCGGCTTCTGCTTGATAAGCAGCTGCTTCGCCTCGTCTATCTGAGCCTTGTCGGTGGTGTTGAGCGAATAGCCGAGAGCCTCAAGCGCGACAAGGAAGGAGTCGCGGATGCTGTTGGACATGATTATCTTTCCGGAATACTTCTCGTTGAAGAACATCTTCCAGCTCTTCGCATCCTCTTCGGAGACCATCTTGGTGTTATAGATAACGCCGACGGTGCCCCAGAAATGCGGGACGGAATACTTGTTTTCGGGATCGAAAGATTTTGACTTCTCGAGATAAACTTCGCCGATATTCTTGATATTCGGAATGTTGTCGAAGTTGAGCTCGGAGAGTCTGTTCTCTTTAATAAAACGCTCGATTATATAATCCGAGGTGCAGATGAGGTCATACGACTGGTCGCCGTTGACCGCCTTGTTATAAAGCTCCTCGGGAGTGTCGCACTCATCGACATTGACTTTGATGCCGTTCTCTTTTTTGAAATTCAAGATAACATCGAGGTCGATATACTGGCCGTAGACGAGCACATTTATGCTGCGGGTCTTGGTGCAGCCCGCGAGCGCGCCCATGGAGCAGAGGCAGAGCACAATTGCCATAACTGCCGCCGCAATTCTTACAAAAACAGATTTTTTCATTTTTCGTCCCCCATCAATAGTTTTTTCCCTTTGCCGCGCTTTTCTCCTTATTGATGCTGATTCGGTTGACGGCGAACAGCACGATAAGCACGATGAGGAAGATTATAGTTGACAGAGCATAGAGCTCAGGCTGGTTGCCGAGCTTGCGCTCGGTATAGATTATTATCGAGAGCGTCTTTATTCCCGCGCCCTTGGTGAAATAAGTGATGGTGAAATCATCGAGCGACATGGTGAACGCCATAAGGAAGCCCGAGAGGATGCCCGGGAAAATATCCGGGACTATCACCTTGAAAAACGCCTGAACCGGCGTTGCGCCGAGGTCGACCGCCGCCTCATATGTGTTCCTGTCGCGCTGACGGAGCTTCGGCAGGACATTGAGGACGACATAGGGAATATTGAAGCTGATATGCGCTATGAGCATGGTCGTGAAATTGAGATTGCCGAACATGCGCACGAAGAGCAGCATCAGCGCGATGCCCGTTACGATATCGGCATTGAGAAGCGGGATGCTGTTGACGCTCATTATTGCGGACTGACTGCGCTTTCTCATATAGAGAATACCCACGCACGCGAGAGTGCCGACTACTGTCGCTATCAGAGCGGAGAGCACGGCGAGCAAAAGCGTATTGCGCAGAGCCTCCATAATAGGTCCGCTCGTGAACAGGTCTTCGTACCACCTGAGGGTGAAGCCGCCCCATTTCATATAGCGCGAATTGTTGAACGACATGACTGTCAGAACGGCTATCGGCAAATAGAGCAGGACGAAGATTATCGCCACATAAAACTTTTCGAGGAAGTGCCTGAATTTTACCACAGCGACGCCTCCTCTCCCGAGCCTTTCATCTCGCCGATCATCATGCTCACGAAGATAAATATCATGAGCACTATCGAGATGCCGGAGCCGAGATGCCAGTTATTGCCCTGGTTGAACTCCTGCTCGATAATATTGCCTATGAGCAGAACTTTGCCGCCGCCGAGAATATCGGCGATAACGAACTCCGAGATGCTCGGCACGAACACCATAGTGATGCCGCTTATAACGCCGGGCACGGAGAGCGGAAAGATTATCTTGCGGAAAGTCCTCGCCGGGGTCGCGCCGAGGTCGCCCGCGGCGTCGAGAAGGTTGCGATCAATTTTTATAAGGGCATTGTAAATCGGCAGAACCATGAACGGGAAATAATCATAGACCATACCGATAACTATCGCCGCCGGAGTATACATGATGCTGAAATTCGGCAGATTCAGCGCCGAGAGGATATAGTTGAGAATACCGTTATCCGAGAGCAGCATCCTTATAGCTATTATCCTGAGCAAGAAGTTTATCCACATTGGCAGGATGAAAATAAATATAACGAAGCTGCGGTTTTTCGCGGCGCTTTTGCTTAGTATCAGTGCGAGCGGATAAGCGAACAGCAGGCACACCGCCGTTGTTATCACTGCGAGCAGCAGGGACAGCCCGAGCGCCTGGATATGAATCTTTTCAAAGATCGCTGTTATGTTTGAAAAAGTGAACGTGCCGTCCGAAGAAGTGAAGCCGTAATAAAAAACGAACAGCAGCGGCACTATCGTAAAGACCAGCATCCACAGAAGATACGGCCCTGCCATAAGTTTTTTACGCATCGGCGTTGAACACCTCCTCGTCCTCGGACTCGGGTTTGTTCATGATCTGGATGTTCGAGGGTTCAACGCTGAGGCCCACCTCCGCTCCGATGGGAGTGGAGACGGTGCTGTGGACGAGCCACTCGTATCCGTTCACCATAACGTGCATCTCATAGTGCACGCCCTTGAATATTATATCGGTGACAACGCCCTTGAGCTCACCCTGCGAAGGCGGAGTCAGGACGACATCCTCGGGTCTTATGACGACATCGACTGGCATATTCTCGCCGAAGCCCTCATCGACGCAGACGAACTCCGCGCCGAGGATACGCACGAGGCGATCCCTTATCATAACGCCGTCTATGATATTGCTCTCGCCTATGAAATCGGCGACGAAAGCGTTCGTGGGCTCGTTATAAATGTCAACGGGAGTGCCGATCTGCTGGATATAGCCCTGATTGAGCACGACGACGGTATCTGACATCGTGAGAGCCTCCTCCTGATCGTGGGTGACATATATAAATGTTATGCCCATCTGCTGCTGAATCTTCTTGAGCTCGACCTGCATCTCGCGTCTCAATTTGAGATCGAGCGCGCCGAGAGGCTCATCAAGCAGAAGCACACGCGGCTTGACCGCAAGGGCGCGGGCTATCGCCACCCTCTGCTGCTGACCGCCCGAGAGTGAATTTATGTTGCGCTTTTCAAAGCCGCTGAGGTTGACGATAGACAGCATTTCGCTGACCGTCTTTTCAATCTCATTCTCCGGCGCTTTCTTTATGCGCAGACCGAACGCCACATTTTCATAGACGTTCAGGTGCGGGAAAAGCGCGTAACGCTGAAAAATGGTGTTAACCTGCCTCTTATGAGGCGGCACACCATTGATTTTTTTATCCTCAAATATGACATCCCCCTCATCGGGTTCGAGGAAACCGGCAATGACACGCAGAATAGTAGTCTTTCCGCAGCCAGACGGACCCAACAACGTGATAAACTCCCTGTCCCTTATATAAAGGCTCAGATCGTCGAGCACCTGATTATCACCCAGTTTGACGGAGATGTGTTTCAGATCGATAATGACATTTTTTTTCAATTATGCAGCCCCTCTCTCAAAAGAATACGATGCAAACCGCACATCAAAAATATAGTAAGTATTAATATAGAGCTAATCCGCAAAAAAGTCAACAGATTTGACAAAAAAAGACGCACTCGGCAAAAATTTTGCGGCTCACCTTTGGAATTGGCGAGCCGCAAAGAAAATTTTCAGTTTTCTGGCGAGGTTTTTTCTCTGAGTTCTTCTATTATCTCGACTATTTTAAAACGCGGTTCGTATCTGCCGGAGCTTTCGACGACCTTGAGCTCGTCGCCGTCGAGGAACGCATCGATATTGCCTCCCCTGTCCTGCGCGGCAGGCAGGCACAGCGGCGGGAACATCACGCACCACCAGTTATGCCCCGCGCCCTCGCCTATCACGACTTTGACGGCGGTATAGCGTCCCGCGGGCATCGTCAGATCGCCGTAACAGCGCGTGGCGAAATACTCGTTGACGACATTGACGCTCACGGGATAGTCATAGCCCTCGCGCTCTATCACCTCACGCGCGGCAGCTTCGAGCTCCGCTTTCTGCGGCTCTATTTTCGCCTTTGCCTCGTCCGCCGTCACGGTGCCGTCGAAGAGCTCCGCGCCGCGTTCGAGCACGGCATCGCGGACTTTTAGCTTGAGCGCCTGATCCTCGTCGTAATCTGAGTTTGCAATGACATGCATTCGCAGCACATCGGAGCGCACACGCGAGCAGTTATAGGCAAACGCCCCGACGCTGCACGCGCCCGCCGCGACAACGACCGCGAACACAACGGCCTGTATTTTGAGCAGCCTTGATAATTTTTTTGACTTCATGATAAGTAAAAACCGTCCTTTCTTTCGGATGCAACCGAATTATGGACGGTTTTATGAGAGTTTATACGGAAAAGTTTGGAAACTGAATTAATCTTTGAATCCCGTTATTTCCTCGCGGGTCTTGAAGATTCCGCCGTTGTTTTCGAGGATATCCATATGCTCGATAGCGTAGCCCGTGCCAAGCGCGACGCACTCGAGCGGATCGTCGGGAATAATGACATGGACGCCGGTTCTCTTCTCGATAAGCTTATCCATACCGTCGAGCAGAGCGCCGCCGCCGGTTAAAAGTATACCAGTCTCGGAGATGTCACCCGCGAGCTCGGGCGGCGTCACCTCGAGCACGCTGCGCACGCCCTCGGCTATCGCTTCGAGGTGCTCGCGCATGGCGAGGTAGATTTCCGTGGTGTTGACTTCATCAGTTATCGGCATTCCGGTTATATAGTGCTTGCCCTTTATACCGATTGCAAGCTCGGTGTCGCGCAGATACGCGCAGCCGATGCGCTTTTTTATGCTCTCGGCGGTCTTTTCGCCGATGACTATATTGCGCTCGCGGCGCAGGTAGCGGATTATATCCTCGTCGAGGATATTGCCGGCGATTTTGACCGATTTTGAAATTGAGATACTGCCCATGGTGACAACTGCGATATCCGCAGTTCCGCCGCCGATATCGACGACCATCGTGCCCATCGGGCGTCTGATATCAAGCCCCGCGCCGAGTGCCGCGGCGAGCGGCTCTTCTATAAGGCACGCCCTGCCCGCTCCTGCGGCGGTGACGAGATCGAGGATAGTTCTCTTTTCAAGATTCGTGACGGTCGAGGGCATGCAGACGACTATATTGGGCTTGAACACCATGTTTTTGCAGACTTTATAGAGCAGGACGCGGACTATCGCCTTAGTGGCGGTGAAATCCGAGATAACTCCGCTTCGCATGGGCTTGACGACGGTTATAGAATCGGGGTTGCGCCCAATCATATCCGCCGCTTTCTGACCGACCGCCAGGAGTCTGCCCGTATCGGTATCGAATGCGACGGCGCTCGGCTCGGAGACGACTATTCCCTTGCCCTCAACGAAGATGAGTATGGAAGTTGTGCCGAGGTCTATTCCGATGTTTGTTCCGAGCATTTTCCGTCCTCCTTTTTGGTTATCGCCGCGCTGACGCAATATACTTTATCCGCGCCGCGCAGAAGCAGGAGCTTTGCGCACTCGTTGAGTGTCGCTCCCGTTGTTGATATATCGTCGCAGAGCAAAACTGCGGCATTTTCTGTAATTTTGTTTTCGGCGCAATCGAACGCGCCGATAACTCCGCCGAAGCGCTCGATGCCGCCCAACGTTTTCTGCTCCTTTCCCTGAAACGGTCGGGAGAGCAGTTTTTCTTCAAACGGCACGCCGAGCTCTTTTGCAATTTCTTTTGCGAGCAGTGCGCTCTGGTTATATCCGCGCCTTTTGAGCGAAGATTCCGACAGGGGCACACAGCAGACGAAATCAAACTTCACGCCCGCGAAATTCTTTTTAACGCTGTCCGACATAAACCGGGCGAGTCCCACGGCGTTCTGAACACAGCCGTCAAATTTCAGGGCATGAACCGAACGCTTCGCGGCACCGGAATAATAAAACGGCGCGGTCTGCGATTCGAAAAAGCGTCGGTGAGACGAGCATGAGCAATACTTTTTCTCCCTGCCACAGCGCGGGCACAGCTCGCCTTTTACATATTCGAGATCGGCTTCGCACCTGTCACACACGGGCATATCCGGCGGCACGACTTTGCCGCACAGGGCGCATCGGCGCGGGAAGAGAGCATATGAGATATATTCAAGCGCCGACATCTTCATTCTTCGTTCACCAGGAGAAAATGTTTGAGCGCGGAATAGCGTCTGGCTTTTTTGTCGTTCGCCGCCATAGCGTAAATCTGACTCTGGCTGCCGACGAGGACAAGTATTTTTTTCGCGCGGGTGACGCCCGTATAGAGCAGGTTTCTGTATGCAAGGCGCGGCGGTACGCCGATTATCGGCATTATGACCGCGGGAAACTCGTTGCCCTGGCTCTTATGAACGGTCACGGCGTAGGCAAGCTCGAGCTCCTGCAAAGCTTCAAACGGGATAACCGCCTTGCGCTCGTCAAACATTATCTCCGCCATGCGCGAACGAAGGTCGACATTTCTGAGAATGCCGATATCGCCGTTGAAAATCCCCGTTCCGTCGCCGTCGGGGCCTGTCCACTCGATATCATAGTTGTTGCGCGTCTGCATGACCTTGTCGCCCGTGCGGAACACTGTCGCGCCGACTGTAGTTTCGGGCTTCGAGGCATCCGGCGGATTAAGAGAAGCCTGCATGACGCGGTTGATATTGTTCGTTCCGCACTCACCCATTCTCGACGGGCAGATGACCTGGATATCGTCGAGCGGTGAATATCCATATGCACGGGGCAGGCGCGTGGCGCACAGATCCGAGACGGTCTTTGCCGCGATAAACGGCGAATCAGTCCGCATGAAGAAAAAGTCTTTGTCGCGCACGCCGAGCTTCGGCGGCTCGCCCTTGACTATTCTATGGGCGTTTTCGACTATAAGGCTCTCCATCGCCTGGCGGAAAACCTCGGTCAGCTCAACGACCGGGATGACCCCGGAGGATATCATATCGTGCAGGACATTGCCTGCGCCGACCGGCGGTAGCTGATCCGAATCGCCGACCATAACAAGGCGGCAGCCTATCGGAAGCGCCTCGAGGAAGCTTGAAAAAAGAGTTATATCTACCATCGACAGCTCGTCGAGGATAACCGCCTGAGCGTCGAGAGGATTGCGTGCGTTGCGCGAGAACTGCGGGCGATCGTGCTTGTCCCACTCGACCTCGAGCAGCCGGTGGATGGTCTTGGCGGGTCTACCCGTGACCTCGCTCATGCGCTTTGCGGCGCGTCCCGTCGGTGCGGCGAGCGCGACCTTGAGTCCGTCATCTTCAAACAGCTGGAGGATTCCGTTCAGGGTCGTTGTTTTTCCCGTTCCGGGGCCGCCGGTCAGGATAAGCAGTCCGCGCTCGATGGCGGTGACTATCGCCTTTCGCTGGAGATCGCCGTATTTTATGCCGTTCTTTTTCTCTATTCTGTCAATCTCCCTGTCCGCCGCTTTTCTGCCTGCGGGAGGGAATCGGAGTATCTGTTTCATGCGCTCCGCCGAGGACTTTTCCGCCTTGTAGATATGCGGCAGGAATAAGAACTCGCGGTTATCGATAAACTCGCTGACAAGCCTGCCCGAGCCTATCAGTTCGTCGATTGTTATATCGACCGTGTCCTCGTTCGTCGAGAGCAGCTCGGCGCACGGGGCGAACATCTTCTCGCGCGGGATGCAGGTGTGCCCGTTTGAGAGGTTGTGGTTCATGACATGCAAAACGCCCGCCTGTAGGCGATACCCGTTATCGGGCGGGTCGGGGAGCTGATCCGCGATGAACTCGGCTCGCTCGAAGCTGAAGCCGACTCCCTCGCCGCACAGCGCATAGGGGTTGCGTTTGATTATATCTGCGGCGCGCACGCCGAACGCATTGAAAGCTTTGACACATTCGGCGGTCGTCATGCCGTATTTTTCGAGCGATATCATAATTTCGCGCACGGCGAACTGGCGCTTGAAATCCGCGCTGATCTGCTTCGCCTTTTCGGGCGATATGCCGCGAATCTGCGCAAGACGCTCGGGGTCGTTTTCGATTATATCAAGAGTATTCTCGCCGAACTTGTCAACTATTTTGACCGCGAGCTTCGAGCCGATGCCCTTGACTCCGCCTGCTGCGAGATATCGGAGGATATCGCCGGCGGACGCGGGCATTTTATGCTCGCACAGCTCGACCCTGAACTGGCGGCCGAAGGAGGCATGAAAATCCCAATAGCCGGAGAGTTCAAGCAACTCACCGGCTTTGAGCTCGGGCATGACGCCGACTGCGGTTATCAGCTCATCGCCGCTTTCGAGCTCGAGAACCGTGAACCCGTTTTCGGGATTCGCAAAGGTCACATCGTTTATCACGCCGCTTATGCGTATCCTCTCATGTTCCTCCATTTATATATCCTTTCGGGAAACGAACTTTTCAAATTCGCCGGGGGAGCAGAGATAAAGCCCCTCACAGCTTCTGCACATTCTTCTGCACTCTTCGATCTGCTTTTCGTCCATACCGAGATCGAGAATCACAACGGCTTCCTTATCGCCGAGCATTCCGCTGCGAAGCCGCTGGGCATAACCCTTCCCCGCGACATCGGTCATTCCCGCCCTCGCGGGGATAACGACGATATATCTGCCGTTTGAGCGCGGATGCAGAATTTTCAGCAGTATGTAATACGATATGCTGACCACGCCGATGAGCACGAACGACGCAAAGATGCCGAGAAGCACTCCGTCCGACATTGATATCACCTCAGCACATCATATGCCGGGGACACACGGCGGGTTACATATAGAATAAACCGGATAAGCGAGCAGGCCTGTAAGCCGAGTTTTGTCTTTTAAGGCAACTATCTGTCTAGGCGCACCGTTGCCGATACGCTCAAGCCACCTGTCGGAGAGAATTACGCCGAGCAAGCGCGGAGCTTTCGCTCCTCTCCGGTCGGTGTTGCTCCGGATAGGGTTTGCAGGGCAATGCGGTTCCCCGCACGCCGGTGAGCTCTTACCTCGCCTTTCCACCCTTACCCGCAAAGCGGGCGGTATATCTCTGTTGCACTTTCCCTAAGGTCACCCTCGGCGGCCGTTAGCCGTTATCCTGCTCTGTGAAGCTCGGACTTTCCTCATTGATCTTATAAAAAGATCCCCGCAGCTGCCCAGCCTGCTCGCTATCTATTTATTGTAATTCAAAATGCGCCGCATGTCAAACAAATGATGAAAACAAAGTGTAAATTCGGAGAGAACCAAAGCGTGTATTTTTGTGCGCGGCAGACAAATGGGTGGCGGTAGAGAAAAAACGAAGCAGTCACAACGGATGATGTGTTGTGACTGCCGGTTATTTTGTTTGTGCGGTGGGAAAGGGGGGCGTCATTTGATTAGAGTTGGGTGCGAAGATAAAAGCACTGCAAAATCAGTCAATTCTGTGCTGCAACCCCTCAGTCTCGGCTTCGCCGAGCCGGTTCACTTTACATAAGGGAGCCGAAATAAGATTATATATTGTGATAAAAATTTGCTTACAAAATTAGTAGTGACAGGCTTTTGTGCCGCTTACGCGGCGCGGTGCGTCGAGTCGCCGCACCCTACAAGTGTGTTGCAATAAAATTGTGCGGATTCTGTTATTTCAACTTCTTCTCGCGGCGAATGCCTTTATACGGTCCGTCGGTGCAGGTTCCGGCAGGAACGAAGCCTAAGTTTTCGTAATATTTTGCGAGCGGTTCGTTATTTTCGGACGAGTCGAGGCGGAGATATTTTTTGTTTATACTCAGGGCATACTCCTCTGCACGGCGCAGAAAATCCGCGCCCGCATTGCCTGCGCCGACTTTCGAGACGAGGTTATGGACATAAATTGCGGGGGCGTCGTCGCTCCAACGGCTGTCGTTTTCAAGAAGCACGGCGGCGCAGAGTATCGCTCCGTCTTTATTTTCAAGCGCAAAGGCTCGACCCTCGCTGCATTTTTGCTCATAGTATGACAGCGGATAGACTTCGTCATAGCCCATGACATTCCACTGCTCTATCCCCTTTTTGTCCATCCACTTCATCCGTTCGAGAACAAGGTCAAACATCTGCGGGGCTTTTTCGGGCGGCAGTTTTATAAATTTGCGTTCTTTCATCTTTCCACCGTATAAAACACGCCCGGAAATAATTATCCGGGCGCGAAATCATTTATGCGTTTTTATGGACTCTTGTCATAACATCAGTGCCGCCGAGGACATTGAAATGCTTGATATGGACGAGCGGCTGAGACAGGTCATTGTTCGCGGGCATCTTGTTGTCGATGCCGCCGAGCAGGCTCGCGCCGTCCGAGCACTCAACTCTGACATTCTCGGGCAGATAGATATCAACTCCGCCGAGAATCGAGGTGACGCTTATCGTTATCTCTTCGTTTATCTGCGCCTCGCTCAGGTCAACTTCAAGACCGCCGAGGATTGCGAAGCAATGAGCGCCGAGCAGGTTGCCGGTCGTGTTCTTATAAACGCCGCCCGAGCAGACTGCTGTATAAGTGGGCTTGCTCTCCTGCGAAATGGGTCCGCTGTTGTCATCGAGATGCTTTTTGAGCTTCTTTGTTTTGACAGTGCTGAATATCAGCCAGAAGCCGACCGTGACAAGCGCGATAGCGATAGCGAAATGGTTCATGCGCTCTGCGGGTACCCACTGGGGGTTGCACTTGATCAGCAGCCACACGCCGACCGCGAAAGCCGCGACATTGAGCAGGTCAAGACCCGAGGCTATCATGCTGCCGATAGCGGGGACAATAATAAACACAGTCCACCAGCCGCTCAGCTCGCTAATCTCCCAGAAGCCGAACGCCGAGCCGAGGAATATGATTCCCGCGGCAACGACCGCTATTCCGAAAAACATCTTACTCAGATTCTTTCTCATTTCCGTCTGCCTCCTCATTGTTCTGAGCGTCGGACTGCTCCGGCACTTCAGCAGGTTTGCTGTCATCACTCTGTGCACTGAGCGGATCAAGAGTGCCGCCGTGCATTATCGTCTCAAACTCCTCGCCGCTTATCTTCTCGCGCTCAATAAGCGCGCCTGCGACTGCATGGAGCCTATCAATATGCTCTTTGAGGATATCCTCGGTTCTGCCGTAAGCCGTGGTGATAATGCGGTTGATTTCCTCATCGATCTCTGCGGCGGTCTCCTCGGAGTAGTTCTTCAGGTGAGAATAATCTCTGCCGAGGAACACTTCGTCGTTGCCCGAGCCGAAGGTTATCGGGCCGAGCTTCTCGCTCATGCCGTACTTCGTGACCATCTTGCGCGCTATATCCGTAGCGCGCTCGATATCGTTCGACGCGCCGGTCGAGACATCGCCGATTATCAGCGCTTCGGCAACTCTGCCGCCGAGCAGGCTGACAAGATTATCGAGCATCTCGTTCTTTGAATGATAGCTCTTATCCTCGGTCGGGAGATACATTGTGTATCCGCCCATCTGACCTCTCGGGACGATTGAGACCTGGTGAACCGGGTCGTTATATTCGAGATAATAGGCGGAGACTGCGTGGCCTGCCTCGTGATAAGCAGTCAGGCGCTTCTCCTTGTCGGTCATCTTGTGGCTCTTCTTCTCGGTGCCCGCGACGACCTTTATCATCGCCTCTTCTATCTCGGTCATGGTGATGGCTTTTTTATCGCGGCGCGCAGCGAGAAGAGCCGCTTCGTTGAGCAGATTCTCGAGGTCTGCGCCGGTAAATCCGATAGTTGTTTTTGCAATAGTGTTAAGATCGACATCAGGGCCGAGGGGCTTGCCCTTGGCGTGGACTTTGAGGATAGCCTCGCGTCCTTTGAGGTCGGGATAGCCGACTGTTACCTGGCGGTCAAATCTGCCGGGACGCAGAAGCGCGGGGTCGAGGATATCGGGGCGGTTAGTCGCCGCGATGATTATAACGCCCTCGTTTGCACCGAAGCCGTCCATCTCGACGAGCAGCTGGTTCAAAGTCTGCTCGCGCTCGTCATGTCCGCCGCCCATGCCTGCGCCTCTGTGGCGTCCGACGGCGTCTATCTCATCGATAAAGATTATCGAAGGTGAATTTTTCTTCGCTTCATTGAAAAGGTCACGCACACGGGAAGCGCCGACACCGACATACATCTCGACGAAATCCGAGCCGGAAATCGAGAAGAAAGGCACGTTAGCTTCGCCCGCGACAGCCCTTGCAAGCAATGTTTTACCTGTACCGGGAGGGCCGACGAGCAGAACGCCGCGTGGTATTCTCGCGCCGAGCTTATTGAAATGCGAGGGATCTTTGAGGAAATCGACTATCTCGCTGAGCTCCTCTTTCTCTTCGTCAGCGCCCGCGACATCATCAAACGTCGTCTTGCGGCTCTCGTCCTTTGCGCGCTTGACGCGCGCCTTGCCGAACGAAAGGGTGCGGTTGTTCTCGTTGTTCATGGCGTTGTTCATCTTGCGGAACATATAGAACAGAAGTACGCCGAGAATGACGAGCATGAGAAGCGTCGGGACGATATTGAGAAGCAGTGCGCCGGTTGAGCCGGTCTCGTACTGCGCCTTTATCGGGGCGTCCGGATGCGCTCTGTTATATGCGATAACGCCGTTGTGTATGTCCTCCTGGAACATACTGACGTTCGGGACAGTGTAGGTATACACCTTGTTGTCGCCCTTGAGCTTGAATTCAAGCGCGCCGCTCGACATATTCAGATCGTATTCCGTGACCTTCTTGTCGTCGAAATACTGCACGACCTGATAATACTCAAGCTTTTCCTTCTTCTGCTGCCTTGCATAGAGGGAAACGCCGGAGATTATAAGGACGGGTATAAGAATATACGGTATCCATGCCAGCGCTTTTCTTGCGCCGCTGTTGGTGTCTTTCTTGTTATTTTTCAAACGTCAAATCACTCCTATGACTGCCGAAGTTTTCTTGAATGAGCCGCTCTTACTTCTCATAGACCGAACGGCTGAGCACGCCGAGGAAAGGCACGTTGCGGTACTTCTCGGCATAGTCGAGACCGTAGCCGACAACGAACTCGTCGGGCACTTCCGTTCCCGCATAGTCCGCCTTGAGATCCTTTATCATGCGGCGCTCGGGTTTATCGAGGAAGGTGCATATCTTTATGCTCGCGGGTTTGCGCGCTCTGAGCATTTCGGATATGTAATGGAGGGTCTTGCCGGAATCGAGGATATCCTCGACCAGAAGCAGATCGTAGCCCTCGATGGGTCTGTCAAGGTCTTTGATTATCTTGACTTCGCCGGAGCTTTCGGTTCCCGAGCCGTAGCTCGAAACCGCCATAAAGTCTATCTCACAGGGTATCGTTATCGCTCTCATGAGATCCGCCATGAAAACGACCGAGCCTTTAAGGACGCTGACCATGAGCAGCTTTTTGTCCTTGTAGTCCTCGCTTATCTGCCTGCCGAGGCGGGAGACTATCCCGTGTATCTGCTCTTCGCTGAGCAATACTCTCTCTATATCCTCTATCATTGCTTTTCCCTCCGTATTATAAACACATTTTCAGTGTTTTTTCCGACGCGGCATCGTCTGTCCGCGCCGAATCCCTCAACCCACAGCACACCCGACTCGTCGCGCAGCACTGCGACATCGCAGCGGCTCTCCGGCGGGACATGTGCCTCATTGAAAAGTTTTTTCAGGCTTTTTGTGCATCCGCGCTTTGCAAGGGTCAGTTTATCGCCCGCGCGGCGGCTCCCGACTTGAACTTTTCCATTTATTCTATCACAATCAATGCAATAATCCAACATATCTTTGTGAATTTTTTGTGTATCAAAGAAAACTTTTTTGTTAACCCGACAAATTGAAACGCGCCCGTTATGGCATACGGAGCCGTTTATGCACTCGGGTTTGACATCTTCGGACCACTCTTCGCTCATCTTCGCGGGAGTTTCAAAGCGAATAATATCGCCGTTTGAAACAGCAAAAATATCGGGCGACAGCTGAATTTTTCCGCCGCCTTGGAGAATGTTTTCAACTGCATTTACGGTCCTGAAATCCGCCGACTTCGGGCATACATTTTTAATAGCGCCGAGCAGAGCGCGGCGGCGTATCGCCGGATGAGCCGAAAGCAAGGCTTCGCATGAGAAACCGCCGCCTTTTTTGGCGGACGCCAGAAGCGACTTCGTTTCGCACTCAAGAAAATCCTCATCAAGTGCTGCATTCTGAGAAAAATGCGAGGCGTTCTCTTCAAAAGCGGAGTTTATCTCCTTGAGCGCCGGGACTGCGATATGGCGAATTTTATTGCGGCTGTAATCGAGAGTCAGATTGGTGCTGTCCGTCACGAAGTCGAGAGAATTTTCGCGGCAGAACACTTCTATATCCTCTCTCGTGCAGAATATCAGCGGTCTTATAATATTCCCGCGAACGGGCGGTATGCCGCACAGACCTTTCAGCGACGAGCCGCGCGCGAGATTGAAGAGCATCGTTTCGGCGTTATCGCTCGCGGTATGGGCGGTTGCGATCTTCGCGTTTTTGTCTATCGATTCAAAAAACTCATAGCGCACTCTTCGCCCGCACTCTTCGCAGGTCTCCCCGCTTTGTTTTGCAAGGGCTGCAACATCGGCGTGAAGGACTTCAAAACGAAGAGAGTTCTTTTCGCAGAAGGAGCGCACATATTCCTCGTCGCGCCGCGCCTCCTCACCGCGCAGCCCATGGTTGACATGGGCGACGGTCAGGGACAGCGAATACCGCTCGCTTATTTTCATAAGAAAGAGCAGCATTGCCATTGAATCGGCACCGCCCGAGACTGCGGCTATAACCGCAGCTCCCGGGCTGAGCATATTATATTTTTCCACGGCGCTGAGCGCTTTATCAAGCATTCTGAATCTTCTCCACGCCCATGAACAGAGTGTGATCCGCATCCCAGATGAAATCGACGGTCTTTGTCGGACCGTGTCTGTTCTTGGCAACAATGACCTCGACCTCGTTGGCAACAGGCGCGGTGGGCGCGGGCTCATCGTCGCCGTCCGGGTCGTCTTTTTCGTTCTTGTAATATTCCTCACGGTAGAGCATGAGGACTATATCCGCATCCTGCTCAATAGAGCCCGATTCACGCAGATCGGACAGCTGAGGACGGTGGGATTTTCCCCTGCCCTCGGTGCCTCTGGAGAGCTGGGCGCAGCAGATGACGGGGATATTCAGATCCTTCGCCATGAGCTTGAGGCTTCGGGTTATCTCAGTAACCTCCTGCACGCGGCTTTCGACCTTTGTGCCGGAGCGGATGAGTCCGAGGTAATCTATAATAATACAATCGACATTCTTGAGTCTGCGTGCGCGCGCTTTCATCTCGGCGACGGTTATCGTGCTCGTATCGTCAAAATACAGCTCGCAGTCGTTGAGCGAAGCGGTAGCAAGCCCGAGGCGGGTCCAGTCATCGGTATCGAGCTGACCTGTTCTCATCTTTGTGCTGAGCACGCGCGCTTCGGTGGAGAGCACTCTCTGAGCAAGCTGCTCTTTCGTCATTTCGAGCGAGAAGAAGAGAATTTTCTTCTTAGCCTTGACAGCGACGTTTCTCGCAATATTCAAGGCAAAGCTTGTCTTTCCCATTGCAGGGCGCGCGCCGATAAGTATAAGGTCGGATTTGTTGAGTCCGGCGATAACATCGTCAAGATCCCTGTAGCCGGTTGAGATGCCCTTGAACGCTTCTGCGCCCTCGGAGCTCAATTTTTGCAGGGTGTCATAGACCTGATTGACTATTATATCGCTGAGCTTCGACGGGCCTGTGCTCGTCTTGCCCTGGCGGATATCGTATATCCTCTGCTCCGCCGCGTCGAGAAGCATATCCGCGCTGTCAGTCTGGGCGACGGCGTTGTCGATAGTCTCCTGCGAGACGGTGATGAGGGTGCGCATGAAATATTTTTCGCGCACTATTTTTGCATATGACTCGACATTTGAAGTGGTCGGCACGCTCTGAGCGAGCTGGAACAGATAGTTCTTGCCTGCCGCCTCGTCATATGTTCCGTTATTCTTGAGAGTTTCGAGAATAATGAGCGGATCGATCTTGTTGCCGAGCGCATCGAGACTCACCATGACGGAGAAAATCTCTTTGTGCTGCGGGAGATAGAAATACTCCGGGCGAAGATAGATCAGCACCTGCGGCATACAGTTCGGATCCATCAGCACACATCCGAGCACCGCCTGCTCCGCCTCAAGGCTGAAGGGCATCTGATACCCCTCGGGCAGGGTTAGGTTATTCACATCCACTTTTGTTAGATCCTCCGGTTTTCAGCAATTATTCCTCGCCCACGCTGACATAGACGGTTGCGTTGACGCCGTTATATACCTTCACTTCGGCGCTGAATGTGCCGAAAGACTTGATATCCTCCATGGACACCTTTCTCTTATCGACCGAAACGCCGAACTGGCGGCTTATCGACTCGGCGACTTCCTTTGCGGTGACGGAGCCGAAGATTTTTCCGCCCTGACCCGCTTTGGCGGTGAGCTTGACGGTCTTGCCGTTTATCTTCGCGGCAACTTCCTTGGCGTTCTTGAGCTCGGTTTCGAGCCTGTACTTCTCCGCGGACTCGCGGTTTTTCAGCTCGTTCATCGCCTGAGCGTTTGCTTCAACGGCGAGCTTTCTCGGGAAGAGGAAGTTTCTCGCGTAGCCGTCGGAAGCGTTGACGAGCTCGCCTTTCTTGCCGAGGCTTTTTACATCCTGAGTGAGAATAACTTTCATTTATATCAATTCCTTTCGGGTTATTTACGGGTGTGATTTTGTGGCGAATTGCAGCATATTGTGATTGGCTCGTGCGAAATTTCATGCCGCTCAGGCGGCATCGGTGCGTCGGGGTCGCCGCACCCTACAAGCCGCACGCCGATGATTTTATTCAAACTTGGCGGGCGGATGATACCCGCCACTACTGTATGCATTTATTTATATCAGCGAGCTAACCCCTCAGTCTTGGCTTCGCCAATCCAGCTCCCCTTTCAGGGGCGCCGATGTGAGTTTGCTGCCGGCAATTTTACACCGATTCGCTGGCGGATGATATCAACTATATTTATCGTCTGAGCGAAGTGAGGGCAATCCCTCAGTCGCTTCGTGGCAGCTCTCTTTACACAAGGGAGCCAGTATGAATATCACGAAATCGGGGTTGGCTCTTCGCCGTCGGTGCGGGGATATTTGGCGTCGATCGCTTCGCAGAGCTTCGACTTTGCCTCCTCCATATTCACGCCGGTCAGCTGAGCCGCCGCCATGGTGCGGTGGCCGCCGCCGCCGAGATATTCCATGATTATCTGGACATTCAGATCGCCGTAGGAACGCGCCGAGATATTGACGCTGTCCTTTCCGCTGTCGAAGATAACAAACGAGGCTTTTACGCCGCTGACTTCAAGCAGTTCGTCCGCCGCCTGGGCGCTGAGCAGTCTCGCGTTCTCCATGCCGGGTGCGGTGCAGGCTATGGCACAGCCCCTGTAGATATGCGCGGCGGAGATTATCTCGCTGCGCTTGCGGTTGCTCTCGATCGAATTCGAGAACAGGCGTTTTACCGCGACGGTATCTGCACCCTTGCCCTTGAGGAAAGCCGCCGCTTCAAAGGTGCGCACACCTGTGGAGAGGACAAATTCCTTTGTGTCGAGCATTATGCCCGCAAGCATTGCCTGAGCCTCAACGGGAGAAAGCGCCGGCGCGGGGGTTATATAGCGCATGAGCTCCGTGACCATTTCGCAGGTCGACGAAGCGTTGGGGTCATGGAAGAAAATGAGCGCGTCTTTGATATGATCGACCGACTTTCTGTGATGGTCGATAACGACCGTAGCGGACGCCTTTTCATAGAGAGTCGGGAAATCGACAAAGCTGCTCTTATGGGTATCGACAACGACGAGCAGGGTCTTTCTCGTCATGAGCGCGAGGGCTTCGTTGACATCGATTATCTTGCCGTCCCAGCCGTCGGCTCGAAGCATATCGACAGCGGCGCCGGCAAAGTTGCGGTTTTCATCGAGGACGATATACGCGTCGATGCCGAGAGCGCGGGTTATCGACGACACGCCGACTGCCGCGCCGAAAGCGTCCATATCCGGGAACGAATGACCCATTATCATCACGCGGTCGCTCGCGCTGATAAGACTCGAAAGAGACGAAGCCGCGACGCGGGTCTGGAATTTTGTGACCTTTTCGACGCTCTTGGAAACGCCGCCGAAGAACTCATACTCGTCCTTCGTCTTGACCGCCGCCTGGTCTCCGCCGCGTCCGAGCGCCATATCGAGCGCCTGCTCGGCGGACTTTTCGCAATCGGTTATGGCGACACCGGTACCGACACCTATGGAGAGGGTCAGACCGAGTACTCTTTCTTTATATTTATACTCGCGTATCTTGTCGAGAACGCTGAAACGGTCGACGCGCATCTTCTCGAGCACATCGCTCTGGGCGATTATCATGAACCGCTCCTCGGAGATTTTGCGCATGATGCAGTCATACTGCCCCGTCCAGTTCTCTATCACCTCTTCAACTCCGCCGCGTATCGCCGCGCGCTCGCTGTCTCTGTAATCCGCCTTGATATCCGCGATATCGTCGGTCTGCAGGAGCATTATGACGGGTCTGTTCTTTATGTAAGCGAGCTGAGCGCGCTTCATCTCGCTTACATCGGTGAAATAGAAAACATATTCTTTCCCGCCCTTGAACTCGAACGAGGACGGGGTGACTATATAATAGGAATCTTTGATTTTGACTATGGCTGCGCCGTTCGACTCCGCCTGCTCAGGATCGCAGCCGCCGATAAACGGCTGGGCGAGCTTGCGGTCGATGACCGACTCATCCATAAAAGTATGGAAAAAGCTTCTGTTGAAAAGCTCGATTATCCCGTCGCCGTCGCAAACGAGCATAGGCATGGGAAAATCGTTGACGGAACCGGCGTCGGTCGCGTCGAGGCTGTGCGACGCCATGTCCCTTAGCTGGCGTTCACGGTTGCGGATGTTAAAGAACTTGACTATCTTATAGACCGAGAACGCGATGAGAAGGACACTACCCACAAGCGCCGCCCACCCGCTGTAGCGGACAGCGACAACAACAATGAACGCAGCCGCCGCAACAAAGGCAGCTATTTCCACTGCGAGCTCTCGCAGGAAATCCTTAAAACTCATTCATCAGACCTCCATAATAACGGGAAGAATCATCGGGCTGCGCTTGGTGCGCTCATACATCAGGTGAGATATCTCGTCCCTGAGGCTTGCCTTGATGCTGTTCCAATCGAAATATCCGCCGTCCGTCTGGGCTTCGATAGCCTCAACGGCGACTTCACGCGCGGCGTTTATAAGCTCCTCGGACTCCTTGACATAGACGAAACCTCTCGTCACGACATCGGGACCGGAAACTATCATGCCACTCTCGCGGTCAATGCAGACGGCGACGATAACGAGACCGTCCTGCGCGAGATGCTTTCTGTCTCGAAGCACGACCGAGCCGACATCGCCGACGCCGTAACCGTCGACAAACACTCTGCCTGCGGGCACGGTTGACGTGCATCTGAGCGCCTTTTTGCTGATCTCGGCGACTCTGCCGTTGTCGGCGATGAGTATATTCTCCTTGGGGATACCCATACTCAGCGCGAGACCCGCGTGTTTTCTGAGATGCTTGAGCTCGCCGTGAACCGGAATGAAATATTTCGGCTTGACGATGCCCATTATCATTTTCAGTTCCTCCTGGCAGGCGTGGCCGGAGACATGGACTTCGTACATCTTCTCATACACGACATCCGCGCCGAGCTTCATCAGCTCGTTGACGACACGGCTGACGGTCTTTTCGTTGCCGGGAATCGGAGTTGCGGAAATTATAACATAATCGTTGGGGTGGATTTCGACCTTACGGTGATCCGAGAACGCCATGCGGGTCAGGGCGCTCATAGGTTCGCCCTGGCTGCCCGTGGTGATGATAACGAGCTTATCGGCGGGATAGCGGTTTATCATATTGATATCGATAACTATCCCCTCGGGTATATTGAGATAGCCGAGCTCCGCCGAGATGCTCACGACATTTTCGAGGCTTCTGCCGACGAGCGCGACCTTGCGTCCGAGGCTCGCCGCAACATTCATTATCTGCTGCACGCGGTGGATATTGGAAGAGAATGTTGCAACTATTATGCGGTTGTTGCCCGCCTTGCGGAAGAGGGTCTCGAACGATTCGCCGACCTTTCTCTCGCTCTCGGTGAAGCCGGGACGCTCGGCGTTGGTGGAGTCGGACATAAGGCAGAGGACTCCATCCTGCCCTATCTCGGCGAGTCTGCCGAGATCCATCATGCCGCCGTCGATAGGCGTTGTGTCGATTTTGAAGTCACCCGTGTGGACGATAGTGCCGCCCTCGCAGCGGATAGCGAGTCCGAGTGCGTCGGGTATGGAATGGTTAACATGGATAGCCTCAACGGTAAAGCCGCCGAGGGTTATCACATCGCCGGGCTTGATGACATTGAGTGATGCGGAATTGAGCAGTCCGTGCTCACGCAGCTTCCCCTGAATGAGTCCGATGGTGAGCTTCGTGCCGTAGACGGGCACATTGAGAACCTTGAGAAGATAAGGCAGACCGCCGATATGATCCTCATGACCGTGGGTTATGACTATTCCGCGTATTCTGTCCGCGTTGCGCTCGACATAGGTGAAATCGGGAAGCACGAGATCGACTCCGAGCATATCCTGATCCGGGAACGCAAGTCCGCAATCGACAAGGAACATATCCTCGCCGTATTCAAACAGTGTCATATTCTTGCCCACTTCATTCAGGCCGCCTAAAAACGACACTTTTATAGGCTTGGGCTCAGCCTTCGATTTGCCCGGTGCGGGCTTAATTTTGCCGTAACTGCGGTAGCTGCGCCTGCCCGCAGTCTTCTTTGCGGGCGCAGACGCTGCGCCGGTTTCTTTTGCTTTTGGCATAGAAATCTCCTTTTCTGTTAAATTTTTGATGTAAGTAGAACCCCGACCGGTCAAGGTGCGGGAATTAAAGCCTTGTCTGTTAAAAACGCGATGATATTTTCAGCATGGATACAAGACAAATTTCGGGTAGTTAAGACATATGCGTGCAGTCATAATACAAAAATATCCCTATTGTTAATTTTACTATGATTGGATAAAACTGTCAAGTGTGTTGCACCCGATAGGGACAAATCGGTAAATACAATTTAAGCCACACGCGATGCAATAAAATTATGCGCAGCCTACAAAAAGACACATCGGCAAAAGGTGTTGCAATCACTTTGCGCCGGAGGAGATGAACGCCTGCGCTTCGGCGCAGAGCTCGCGCGCGGTCTCCTCGTCAAAGCTCTGCGCAGTCAGGCGGAATCGCCCGTTTCCGAGCGGTGAAATATGCGTTTTTCCGCGCTTTTCGACAAGCACGAAGCCGTTCGCCCCGTCGCGCCCGAAGGAGAAGTTCTCGCCCTCGAACTCGTCGAGATAGTCGGGCGGCAGCTCAAGCTGCGCCGTGGTGCTGTAGACAAACAGCGGCGGCAAAAAAGAATAGAGCTCGGGGAAGGTCATATTCTTCTCTTCTAAAATACAGGTGAGCTTCGCCGCGGTGAACAGCGCGTCGCGCGACCAGAACTGGCGCGCTGCGAGACGGCGTGCGACATTGTCCGAGCCGTCCGACGGGGCAGAGAGATAGCGATAAGCCGTCCTGCCGTAGCTGCGCGCGAGCTCATCGAGAAATGCGGGAGAATCGTAAGGGACGGAGATATCCCGCCCGCTCTCGAGTTCGTACATTCCGCAGATGGCGATTAGCTTGACAAACGGCACAACTCCGGTCTTTTCAGTATATGCGCTAAGACTCGTACCCCTGCGGTTTATTCTGAGGGTCAGCGCGCGCTCGTTCGAGGTGGTGCGCATGCAATCATTTATGAGCGCTGATATCGTCGGGTCGGAACTGAGTATCGCGCAGTCGGCTACGCCGTAAGGCACATGGTGCATCAGCTCGTCGCGGTAGAGCATACCCATGGCGGACATATCAAAGAGCCGCCCGCACGACGGTGCGGGAGATAAATCGGTCTCCATGAAATCCGCCGCCTTTCTGCCGAGCGCCGCAGACACGCTCAGCCCGTTTTCGCCGAAGATGCTGACCGTCCCCTCCCCGGCACAGACGAACACGCCCGCATTGAGCGACGAGAACGGAACTAAAAAAGATAGCTGGGATTCAAAGGACGCGCCGAACGACCACGCATTGACGCCGGAAACACGCAGTCCCGCGCACACGGCATCGGCGCAGGCGCGGGAATACTCGTCGTTTCGGCAGGCGACGCCTACTCTGCCGCGCCCAAAAGCCGCACCGACTGCCGCGCCCGCTCTCGCGCAGTCGGACGCAGTGAGCCCCTGCGCCCGTTTTATGAAAGCCGCCGAGTCCGCATCGTAGCTGTACATGATAACCCCTCCGAAGATATGATATTCCTATTATTGCCTGCCGGGAGCGGTTTTAAGCCGAAGTTTTACACATTTATAAATGTGCGGCGGGGCGGCAAAATCACCTTGTTTTTGACCCGACTTAGTGATAGAATTAATTAAAACAACCCAATGGAGTAAAATATGAGCGAACTGAAAAAAGTTGAGATATTCACCGACGGCGCGTGTTCGGGCAATCCCGGACCCGGCGGCTGGGGCGCCGTTCTGCGCTATGGCGAGCACGAGGCGGAGATGTCCGGCGGCGACGCGAACACGACGAACAACCGTATGGAACTCATGGCAGTCATAAGCGCGGTCGAGAGGCTCAAGGAGCCCTGCGATATAAAAATATACACCGACTCGCAGTATGTTGCGAACGCGTTTTTAAAAGGCTGGATATGGAACTGGAAGAAGAACGGGTGGAAAAAATCCGACAAGAAGCCGGTTTTGAATCCCGAGCTGTGGGAGCGGCTGCTCAAGGCGCTTTCAAAGCACGAATATGAGTTCATATGGGTCAAAGGACACGCGGGGCACCCCGAGAACGAGCGGTGCGACAGGCTCGCGGTAGCCCAGAGCGAAAAATATGCAAAGAAGTGAACTGAAAATGAAAAATGTAGCGATAATACTTCAGGATCTGCGAAGCGGCGGAAGCGAGCGGTTTGCGAGCAGGCTGTCGCATCTGCTGAGCGAAAAATTCAATGTCTATGTCCTGGTCTTTGACGCGAGCGAAAAGCGATTCGACTGCGCGGGCGAATTCGTTGATCTAAAATTACCCGCAGGCAAAGGCACGGCACAGCGTGCTGTTATTATGCTCAAACGCGCCGCGGCGATAAAAAAATTCGTCAAAGAGCATGATATATGCACGGCGTATTCATTCACCCACGCGCCGAACGAAGCTCTCGCGCTCTCGGGCGCGAAGTGCGTGAAATATATCTCCTGCCGCGACTATGTGCGGCTCATAAAGAGCTCGAAGCTCTATTCATTCGCACTGCGGCACGGATGCAATGTTCTCTTCAATGCCCTCGAAATGCAGAAAAAATGCGAAGAGATGTTCCCGGGAAACGAAGATAAGCTTTTCACGGCATATAATATCATCGACTGCGAAAAAGCCCGCGAGGACGCAAAAGAAGAACTCGACGAAGAATACAAAGAATTCTATGACACTCACAGAGTTATAGCTTTCTCTTCGAGATTCGTTAATCAGAAATGCCAGTGGGATATGCTAAAAAGCTTTGAGCTGCTGAAAAAGGATATCCCCGATGCGGGGCTGATATTCCTCGGGTGCCGCGGCGAATACGAAAACGCTGTTCGTGAAATGGCGAAAAAGAGCGAATATTCAGGCGACATAGTCTTTGCGGGATTCCAAAAGAATGTGTTCAAATTTGTATCCCGCGCGGATGTTTTTGCGATGACATCTTATTACGAAGGCTTCCCGAATGTCATTGTTGAGGCGTTGGCGGTCGGCACTCCGGCGGTCAGCACGGACTGCACATCGGGGCCTGCCGAGGTTCTCGCGCCCGGTCGCCCGTTCCTGCCGCACTGCGACAAGATGACAAAAGTCGATTGCGGAATCCTCTGCCCCGTCATGTCCGAGAGCCCGGACTTTGACTACGGCAACATAAACGACGCCCACCGCGAATACGCGAAGGCGCTCAAAACACTGCTGACGGACGGCGAACTTCGCGCCCGTCTTTCGGAAAACGGAAAGAAGCGCGCAGACGAGCTGAGCGCAGAAAATATGAAGCAGGTCTATTTCGACCTGACCGACAACTGATTCGGAGGTAACAACAATGAGCAGATATCTTATAGTCGGCGCGGGGCGCAGCGGAATCAACGCCGCGCAGCTGCTTATCAAAGTCGGCGAGGATTTTATAATCTACGACGGCAACGAGAATTTCGACACTGCGGCGGCGTGCGAAAAAATAGGCAGGGATAATATAGAATTTATCCTCGGCGATTTTTCGGGCTTCGATTTTTCGCGCGTTGACATTTGCGTAGTAAGCCCCGGCGTATCGCTTGAGACGCCGATAATGAAAGCCGTCAAAGAACATGATATACCGATCTGGGGCGAGGTCGAGCTTGCCTACAGGCACGACAAGGGCACGGTTATCGGCATAACAGGCACAAACGGCAAGACCACGACAACTTCGCTCACCTATGACATAATGAAGCGCCACGCGAAAAAGGCTCTGCTCGTAGGCAATATCGAGATTCCCTACACCGGATACGCGCTCGAGAGCGACAAGGACAGCGTGACGGTCGCGGAGATAAGCAGCTTTCAGCTTGAAACTATGGTGACCTTCAAGCCGCACGTCACGGCTATTCTCAACATCACGCCCGACCATCTCGACAGGCACAAAACGCTCGAAAACTACATCGCGATAAAAGAATCGATAACCAAGAATCAGGACGAGAACGACTTCTGCGTACTCAACTACAACGACCCGGTTCTGCGCGAATTCGGCAAGACCCCGCGCTGCAAAGTAATATTCTTCAGCTCTTCGGAAAAGCTCGAGAGCGGAGTGTTCCTGCGCGGCGATACGATGATAATAAAAGAAAACGGCGTTGAAACGCCCGTCTGCACGACGAAAGACACGAGTCTTGTCGGCATGCACAACTACGAAAATATCATGGCGGCTATCGCGATGACCCATGCAATGGGCGTGCCTCTCGACACCATCCGCCAAGGCATAAAAGAGTTCACGGCAGTCGAGCACAGGATAGAGTTCGTCGCCGAGAAGAACGGAGTCAAATACTACAACGACTCAAAGGGCACGAACCCCGACGCGGCGATAAAGGCGGTATGTGCCATGCCCTCGCCGACGATCCTCATCGGCGGAGGCTACGACAAAAAGTCAAGCTATGACGAGTGGGTAGCGACATTTGAGGGCAGGGTAAAAGAACTTCTGCTCATAGGCAAGACGAAGCACGACATTGCCGCCGCCTGCGACAGGGCCGGCTTCAAGGCTTACAAATTCGTCGACACGCTCGAAGAGGCGGTCAGCATAGCGGCCGCCGACGCAGAGAGCGGCGACTGCGTACTGCTCTCCCCCGCATGTGCGAGCTGGGATATGTTCAAATGCTATCAGCAGCGCGGCGAGATATTCAAGGACTGCGTAAGAGCGTTATAAAAGCTGTAAAATAAAGCGAGCCGCCGCGGATATCCGCGGCGGTTTTGCTGTTGAGTGATTGATGGCGGATAAAGTTCCGAAGCGAGGGCGGGGTACTATAGAACACAAAGCTACGTCCATTTTTAACAATCGAGAGTAAGCCACATCCCTATGGTCTGTGTTTGATGTTGGAAATTGCAAATCATTGCAAGTCACCAATAGATAAAGTCAACGACTTGATAAACCCCGAAGAACAAGTTCCTAATAGCCGCGCCGCAGTGATAGAAACTAACTGAGAACTGCGAGGGAACGGCGTACTATGTACGCCGCACGAGCCCGCACTCGTTCAAGCTCCAGCGCGTTTGCGGGCGAATGTGCCGAGCTGCCTACTGAGAAGAGCAAGCTATGTACTGCGGCGCGGCGTTCGCGGGGTCTCGGGGCGAAGCCCTGAGTTTGCTTTTCTTTTGCAGGCGTTTTCTTTTTCAAATAAAAAAGAAAATGCCGAAATGCTGTAAAAGGTAAAATATTTAGTTAGGGTAGGTAGCGAAGGTAGTGGATGAAATTTTTATCGTCATCATGTTGTGCCGCCTATGGCGGCAACGGTGCGTCGAGTCGCCGCGCCCTACAAACTGAGCATCAGCAAACAGCAAAAATACCGCAGGGCTTTTGCTCTGCGGTACTTTGATTTCAGGCTTTATTTATGCTCGGCGAGGTATCTGTCCACGACGGACTCCACATAATCGGGGCGGTCGGTGATGATACCGTCAACGCCGTTTTCGAGCATCTGGATAACGTCCTTTTCCTCGTCAACCGTCCATGCGTTGACCTTAATGCCGGCGGCATGGGCGCGGCGGACGAGCACTTTTGTCGCAAACGCCTTATGCGGATGCAGTGCGTCGCAGCCGATTTTCTGCGCGAGGTGCAGAGGCTGGAAGAACCATCTTATGACTACCTGTCCGTAAATCGGATAGAGATACGCCGTCTTGCACTTGGGATCGTACTTCTTCGCCTCAACAAGCATCTTATAGTCGAAGCTCGAAATGAGAAGCTCATCGAAAAGTCCGTAGTCCTTGACTGCCTCTATCGTCTTGCGCACTATGTCTTCGCGCTCGGACTTGTTGGGCTTTATCTCGATATTCATAACGCTCAGCTTGTCGCTCTTCTTCATGCACTCGAGGTACTCCTCGACGGTGGGTAGAGTGACGCCGGCGAAGTCCTTTGAGAACTTGCTGCCGAAATCGAGCTTGCGGATATCGTCAAACATATAGTCGCCGATAGCGCCGGTGCCGTTGGACATCTCGTCAACGGTGTCGTTATGGCAGATGACTATATGCCCGTCCTTGGTGATATGGACGTCGGTCTCGGTTCCGTCCGCCCCGAGCTCGACTGCTTTTTCAAATGCGGGGATCGTGTTCTGGGGAGCATAGCGGTTAGCACCGCGGTGTGCGATTATCTTTGGCTTATTCAACACTGTTCACCTCTGAAAAATTTCTGAGGACATTATAGCACTTCGCCGCTGAAAATTCAACAGGAATGTGATAACGCTGAAATAATTATTAAATTTCTGCTTTTATTGTACTTAAGTCCAAAACGCTGTTGCAAGCTATTAATATTTTTGCTATAATGATAAGAGCTTTTATGCAAATTGTCGATGCTTCCCGATTGAATTTTTTTCATATCGGGGGGCTAAAACAACTGTCTGCGGGCGTATTTTCCCTGCTTCGCCGCGGACCTGAAGGAGTGTTGAAATGGGAAAGAGTAATCTCAAGGAAAAGGTCAGCACGACATGGAACAATGTCGTACTGCACTGGAAAACACCCGCCTTGGGCAAATATGTCTCCTACAAAGAGATAATTGCCTACGGCGTCGGAGGAATGGGCGTTCAGTTCGTCATGTTCTTCTGCTCGCTCATCGCGCTTTCCGCAACGAGCTTCCTTGTCGGAAACACGATAGGCATCAAGCCGATGCACTTGCAGTATATGGCGGTCGCATCGACTATTATCGGCTTCGGAATCACTATCGGACGCTCTTACATAATCGACAGCGCCCGCTTCAAATCCGGAAAATTCCGTCCCTGGCTTGCGATAACCGGTATTCCCACCGTTATTATAGCGGTCGTGTTCGTCTGGCTGCCGTATGAGACGATGTCGTATATGCAGAAAGTCATTGCGGTTTTCCTCTGCTATAACCTTCTGCAGTGCTTCTATCCGTTCTTCCAGCAGGCATACACAGACCTTGCAAACGTCATATCGCCCAACTCCCATGAGCGTACCGATATCGTTTCGGTCTCGTCGATCATCTACTCCATGGCGCCGTCCCTCACGGGTCTTTTCGTGCCGATGCTCTCGACGCTCACCGGCGGTCTGAACTCCATCACCACCTACCGTATAATTCATCCCATCGTTGCCATAGTAGGACTTCTTCTGTCCTATATTGCATACGCCGGAACGAGAGAGAGAATAATCGTGGCGGAGAGCCACGTTACCCAGTTCAAATTCTCCGACGCATTCCGCGCCGTTGCAAAGAACAAATATTTCTGGATAACTTCCCTTGCAGGCTGGCTCGGCTTCCTTGAGGGCGCAGTCGACGTTATCGTCGGCTGGACATTTATATATGCCTACCCCGACAGAATGGGTCTTTACGGAGTCGCAACAACGCTCATCGGCAACGCGGCGCTCTGGGCAATGCTCATCTGTCCGATAGCGATAAGAGTCCTCGGCAAGAGAAACCTGCTTATCTGGTGCAATGTTACAAACGTCGTGCTCATCGGACTGCTCTATCCCCTTTACAACAACATCCCCGCTTTGATAATTCTCTATTATCTCAACAGATTCGTCAATTCTTTCGCCATAGTCTACACCCCGGGAATCAACGCTGATATGCGTGACTATCAGCAGTATTTCACCGGCGAGCGCATAGACGGAATGTTCGGCGCGGTCGGCATAATCGGCTCGTTCATCGGAATGTTCACCGGCATGGTGCTCCCGACCATCTATCAGATGCTCGGCCTTGAGGACAACTACGACGTGCTCGAAGTCGCTTCGTTCAGAGAGGATATGTTCGACGTGCTCATCATCGCCGCAGCTATCGGCGCGGCGCTCAACTTCGTCCCCTACCTCTTCTACGATCTGACCGAGACCAAGCAGCGCGGCATAGTCAAGGTGCTCAAGATACGCGCGATGTTCGAGGACTACGGCAACGGTATTCTCCGCGACGAGAGCATCGTTGAAGCCATAGACATAATCGACGAAGCAAATCTCCTCTACAAAGACAGAACCCTCATGACCACAAAGGACGACATCAAGAAGGCAGAGAGACTGCCCGCGAGAACGCCCGAGGAAAAAGAGTTCAAGAAGAACGAAATCAAGCGACTGAAAGCCGCTTACAAAGAATTCAACACTCAGAACCGCGGCATAAAGAAAGACCGCATAAATCAGGCAAAGGCCATGCCCAAGAGCACCGACGCCGAGAAGGCGGCGAGAAAAGCTGAGAAGGCGGCGAGAAAAGCTGCAATAAAGGCAGCGAAGGCTATGCCAAAGGGCACCGACGCCGAGAAGGCGGCGAGAAAAGCCGCGATAAATGCAGCGAAGGCTATGCCCAAGAGCACCGACGCCGAGAAGGCGGCGAGAAAAGCTGCGATAAAGGCCGCGAAGAAAGAGAACAGAGAGCTCAACAAGCTCAATGCGGACATCTCCGTGTGCGATTTCATCATCGACGAGATGAACAAATACGACACTCTGCGCATCAAGAAGCAGGTCGAGCGTTCCCGAGCGCTTGAGGCTGCCGGATACAACGGAATCTTTGATTACAACAAAGAGATCATGATCGAGGCAAAGGCTCTGCCGAAGTCCACTCACGAGGAGCGCGAGATTCGCAGCGACGCCATAACCCACGCCCGCGCGCTCAAGAACGCCAGAAAGGCAATGATAAAGTTCTACGGCTCGCCCGAAAATATCGTCGAGCCTTCAGACGATGCGTTCAAGGCCGCAGAGGCTCTGCCGGACGACACCTTCGCGCATCAGCTCGAGAAGAAGAGAACCGTCAAGAAGCTCGTCAACGAGAAGTCGAAGTACATCAGAAGCGTCAAGCCTCTTCTCGACGCAAGACGCCAGCTGACGGAAAAAGAAAACTACGCGCATCTTGACGATATCCGCGCAAGATACGCTGACGCAAAAGCGAACACCGACGCCGAGTACGAGGCGCGCAGAGTCGAGATCGAGAGACTCGAAGAGGAGCGCAAGGCAGACCTCGAGCGCAGGAAGCAGGAGCGTCTGGCAAAGAAGAACGGAAAGTGAGGAACAGACGATGAAAAAATTCAGTAAAATAGCAGCCGTTGTTGCGCTGATGCTCGTTGTCTGCCTCTCTTTCACAGGCTGCGGCAATCTCGGCAACGCGATAATCTCCGCCCTCTCCCTCGATGTCACGGTCGACGACCCGGCGCTCGTCAAGGTTGAGGATATACTCAACAAGACCGTCAAGACGGAATCCGTCAAGAGCGGCGACTTCACCTATACATTATATACCGACAACACCGCCTGCATCACGGGCTACACAGGGAGCAACCCCGTTGTTTCCATTCCCGCGGAGATAGACGGCGCAAAGGTAGTCGGTCTCGAGAACAAGGCTCTCAAGAGCAGCAGCACGCTCAAGGAGCTTATTATCCCCGACTCTGTCGAGGCAATCGGCAACTATGCCGCGATGTACTGCGACAGTCTTGAGAAAGTAACCATCGGCAAGAACATCAAGCATATCGGCATCAGCGCGTTCGAGGGCTCGCAGGAGAACGCCTACACCGGAAAGAGCAAGCTTACGACCGTTGTTTTCAACGGCGCGCCCAAGACCATATCCGAAAAGGCTTTCTACTTCTGCTCCGCGCTGACCGAAATAGTCCTGCCAGAGGGCGTTGAGACCATCGGCGACTGGGCGTTCGCGAAGTGCTTCAGCGCGAAGAAGATAATTATCCCCGAGGGCGTCACTCAAATTGACGACCACGCGTTCCTCAAGTGCACCGGAGCGGTCGAGATATCGATTCCCGGCACGGTTGAGAGCATTGCGGTAAGCACATTCTACCGCTGCTCCTCTCTCGAAAAGCTCACTCTCGGCGAGGGAGTCAAAAAGCTCGAAAAGGGCGCGTTTGAAGAGTGCAAATCGCTCAAGACAGTCGTCCTGCCCGAGAGCATGGAAGAGCTCGGCAAATATGCGTTCTACAACTGCACCGGACTCGACGAGATAACCATTCACTCCGGAGTCACCGTGTTCGGCGGCGAGATATTCAAGGATGTCGGCAAGCTCACGATTTCGACCGAGAGCGGAAGCGACGCCGAGAAATACGCGCAGGACAACGGCTTTGATGTTGCTGTTATCGGCTGACGGAGGACGAATGGGAACGATAATCGCACTCGGCGGCGGCCGTTATGACGACGGCGAGGTCATGCCGATATTTGAAAGAATAGTCCGCGAATCGGGCAAAGAAAATCCTCACGTCGTGTTCCTGCCGACTGCCGGGCACGACGACACCGAAGGCGACGAGCCCATCTGGGAGAGCTTCGAAAAGCTCGGATGCACGGTTGAGACGCTCAAGCTCACCGACCCCGCAAACACCCGCGAGCACATATACAATACGCTCGTAAATACGGACATTGTCTACGCCGGCGGCGGAAACCTCGAGTTCATGATGAACACATTCAAGGCGACCGGCGCGGACGAGGCGCTCAGAGAAGCGTATAAACGCGGAAAAGTCCTTTCGGGGCTCAGCTCCGGCGCGATGTGCTGGTTCGACATGGGATATGACGACTGCGGCGAAAACGGCAGCTTCATGTTCATCGACTGCATCGGACTTCTCCCCTACTGCTACTGCCCGCACTTCATCAGCGAACGCTGGCAGAGTTTCGGAACAGCCGTAATAGGCTGCCGAGTCTCGGGCATCGGAGCCGAGGACGGCGCGGCGCTCATATTCAAAGACGGTCATTTCTCCGCCATGTGCGGAAACGACGGCGGAAGCGTGTTCTATTTTGACAAAGACACCGGCTTTGCAAAGAGCGACATAACCGAGGATGCGTCGGCGCTGGATATATAAAACTTCATGCAGGGAAAACGGATGATTTCTGTTTTCCCTGTTTTTTATTGGGGTATCTATAAGCCTGTAATTCCGGCACACGGTTTAATAACGAACTTGCCCAAATCTGCTGAATATGATAAACGACCATAGAGAAACAAATCAGCAAAATAAAACGGAGAAATAAAATGAAAAACGACCATACATTTGTCTATAAATTCTTTTTGTTTTCTTTAGCCATGCCCGAACGAATGGCGAAATATTTGGAAAAAATGCGCAAAAAGGGTTACAAGCTTGTTGAAATAAGGTATAGTTGTATATTCGTTTTCAAAAAGCAGGAAATCAGAGAAGATTTAAAATATGTTATTCTGACAGAACATTATAGATACAATTTGGAATACAAGAAACGGAAATGGGATGATGTCGCATTTTTAGAAAGAAGAAATCCGCAGTTTCATGAGGGCAACGGAGAGCAATGCGATTATCTTGCCGTTGATGTTTGGTATCATGTTTATTTAACTCGCTTTTTGACGGATGAAGATCTTTCAGCTTTGCGTGAATATAGAAAGCGTTACATGATCAGAGGACAAATACATATAATTATTTTTCTGCTTTCCGCAATCTTTGTTTTAATATATTTGATTTTTCTTAGATAAATAATCGGCAAACCGAGCCATTAATCAACAGCACCGCACAGCAATTTGGTGGGATTTATTGTATTACGATAAGTTTGTTAGAGCTTTTGTGCCGCTCGCGCGGCAACGGTGCGTCGAGGTCGCCGCACCCTACAAAATCAGACTTTATTATTGGGCGCAAGCGAGGCAATTAACCAACAACACTCCCTCCGCATATTCTTATAGTAAATGAATATGCGGAGGTATTTTTATGCCCGATGTCTATCTCAGTCCTTCAACTCAGGACTATAACCCCTACATAATCGGCGGGAGCGAGAAATACTACATGAATCTCCTCGCCGACGCAATGGAGCCGTATCTCTCTTCAAGCGGGATAAGCTACGGCAGGAACGACCCGAACGGCAACGCCGCGGCTGCTGTTGCACGCGGAAACAGAGGAAACTATCGGCTCTATCTCGCCCTGCACTCAAACGCCGCGCCCGAGATATATGAGGGTATGCTGCGCGGACCCGATGTCTACTACTATCCGACGAGCGCGCAGGGAAAGCGAGCGGCGGAGATAATCGCAAACGGACTGCGCGAGATATATCCCGAGCCGGAGCTTGTGAACACGCGCACCTCAACAACACTGCTTGAGCTTAAGCGTTCGAAGGCTCCTGCGGTTTACCTTGAGCTTGCCTACCACGACAACGAGCAGGATGCGCGGTGGATAGCCGACAACATCGACGCGATAGGCGAAAATCTTGTCATAAGCATTGCGGACTTTCTCGGCGTGCAGTACTATCCGCCCGTTTTTCCCGCCACGGGTACCGTTAGCACGCGGGGCGGGGTTCTGAATGTCCGACGCGCGCCGAATACGACCTCCGCCGTTATCGGCACTCTCCCCAACGGACGCACCGTAAAAATAATCGGCGCACTCAACGGGTGGTATGCCATAGAATTCAAAAACACAACAGGTTACGTTTTTGCAGGAAACATCAGCAGAAACTGACACAGTTTGTACACAAAATTGACATATTCATACACTTATCCGCTTTTTTACGACGGCGTTTGTATAAAATGCAGATTTTTAAACTTTTCCTTGCTTTTACCCCCAAAAAGCCCTATACTATTATTGTATTTTCACCGAACTTTTCTTTAGGGGGAACGAGGATTTGAAGCTGCTTGAGGAGCGCATAATTGCTGACGGCAAAGTGATCGGGGACGATATTCTCAAGGTGGATATGTTTCTCAATCACCAGATCGACGTGCACCTTCTTCAGGAGATCGGCAAGGAGTTCAAGCGCCGTTTTGACGGGTGTAATATAAATAAAATTCTGACTATCGAAGCATCGGGCATAGGGATCGCGTGCATAACTGCGCAATATTTCTCTGTGCCTGTTGTTTTTGCCAAAAAGGGCGCGCACAAAAATGTGGGCAGCAATGTCTACTCCTCCGTTGTCCACTCCTTCACAAAGGGCACGGACAGCCTTGTTACAGTGTCGAAAGACTACATAAACAAGGGCGACAAGATACTCATCATCGACGATTTCCTTGCAAACGGCGCCGCCGTTTCGGGGCTTATCGATATAATCAACCAGGCGGGCGCCGAGCTTGAGGGCGTCGGCATCGCCATTGAAAAAGGCTTCCAGCCCGGCAGAAAGGTTCTCGAAGAGAAGGGCGCGAGAGTCGAATCCCTCGCCATCATCGAGAAGATGGGCAACGGAACAATAACATTCAAAGAACAGGACGACTGAGTTATTTTTTCCCGTGCAGGACTGCGGGATAAATATAAAAAAATTTTTTGGAGGTAAGTCAAAAAATGAAGAAATTCACAAGAATCCTCGCGATCGTTCTTGCGCTCGCCACCATTTTCAGCTTTGCAGCTTGCAGCAGCAAGGACGGCGGCGAGAAGAAGATGAAGGTTGGTTTTATCTTCCTTCACGACGAGAACTCGACTTATGACAAGAACTTCATCACCGCAGCTGAGGAAGCTTGCAAGGAGCTTGGCGTTGAGATAGTCAAGAAGACCGGCATCGGCGAAACTCAGGCTTGCTACGATGCAGCGGCTGACCTTGCTGATCAGGGCTGCTCAATCGTTTTCGCTGACAGCTTCGGCCATGAGAGCTTCATGATCCAGGCTGCCGAGAAGTATCCGGACGTTCAGTTCTGCCACGCTACCGGCACCCAGGCTCACACCAAGGGTCTCAAGAACTTCCACAACGCTTTCGCTTCCATCTACGAGGGCCGTTACCTTGCAGGTATTGCCGCAGGTATGAAGCTCAACGCTATGATCAAGGAAGGCAAGTTCGAAGCTAAGGACGCTAAGATCGGCTATGTCGGCGCATTCCCCTATGCAGAGGTTAAGTCCGGCTACACCGCATTCTTCCTCGGCGTAAGATCCGTCTGCAAAGAGGCTACCATGGAAGTCCAGTTCACCGGTTCCTGGTACGATGAGGCCAAGGAGAAGGAAGCTGCTACCCTGCTTATCGGCAGAGGCTGCAAGCTCATCAGCCAGCACGCTGACTCCATGGGCGCTCCCACCGCTTGCGAAAACGCAGGTGTCCCCAACGTTTCTTACAACGGCTCCACTCTTGACGCTTGCCCGAACACCTTCATCGTTTCGTCCAGAATCAACTGGGTTCCCTACATGAAGTACATGATCGAGTGCGTCAGAGACGGCAAAGAGATCGACACCGACTGGTGCAAGGGCATCAACGAGGGCGCTGTTGAGCTGACCGCTATCAACGATAAGGTCGCAGCTCCCGGCACTGCCGAGGCTATCAAGGCTGCCGAAGAGCAGTTCAAGGCCGGCACTCTTCATGTTTTTGACACCTCCACTTTCACTGTTGGCGGCAAGGTTCTCACCAGCTACAAGGCTGACGTCGACACCGACGAGAACTACACCCCCGACACCGAGGTTGTTTCCAACGGTTACTTCCACGAGTCTGAGAAGCGTTCCGCTCCTTACTTCGATGTTGACATCGATGGCATCACTCTTCTCAACAAATAATTAAGCTATAACTTTCATTCAGACGGGGCGACGAAAGCCGCTCCGTCTGAAGCAGTTCAAAAAACAAGATTTTTAAGTTTGAAAAGCCGATTATCCTTCCTGTTTTAATCGGCTTTTGAGATTTAAAATAGGAGGATAAGTGGGCTTGAACGCAGCAATTGAATTGAAAAATATTTCAAAAAGCTTCGGAAGCATCATCGCCAACAAGGATGTATGTCTGACCGTCAACCGCGGTGAGATACTCTCCATTCTCGGCGAGAACGGCTCCGGAAAAACAACGCTGATGAACATGATCGCCGGAATCTACTATCCGGATCACGGTCAGATTTTCATCGACGGCAAAGAGGTAGTCATCCGCTCCCCCAAGGACGCGCTCGACTACAAAATAGGCATGGTCCATCAGCATTTCAAGCTCGTGGACGTGTTCTCTGCAACGGAGAACATCATTCTCGGACTTGACGAGGGCAAATTCAACGTCAAGAAGTCCGCCGAGCGCATCAAAAAGATAAGCGAGCAGTACGGCTTCGACATTGACCCGAACAAGAAGATATACGAAATGTCCGTCTCGGAAAAGCAGACCGTTGAGATAATCAAGGTGCTTTACAGAGGCGCGGATATCCTCATTCTTGACGAGCCCACCGCCGTTCTCACCCCGCAGGAGACGCTCAAACTCTTTGACATCCTGCGCCGCATGCGCGACGACGGCAAGGCTATCATAATCATCACCCATAAGCTCCACGAGGTGCTCTCCCTCTCCGACCGCGTATCGGTTCTCAGAAAGGGCGAATACATCGGCACGGTCAACACCGCAGAGACGAACGAATCAGAGCTTACAGAGATGATGGTCGGCAAGAAGATAAGCCTCAACATCGACCGCAGCGATCCGGTTGACCCTGTGGACAGGCTCATTGTCAAGGACATCAGCTGCATCAACCGCGACGGAGTCAAGCTTCTTGACGACATCTCGTTCACCGCGCGTTCGGGCGAGATTCTTGGCATCGCGGGCATCGCCGGAAGCGGTCAGCGCGAGCTGCTTGAATCCATCGCAGGACTTCAGCATCTCAACAGCGGCGAGATTATGTACAACAACCCCAAGACCGGCGGCCAGGACAACCTGCGCGACAAGACGCCCATGCAGATCCGCGAGCTCGGCGTGCGCCTGTCGTTCGTCCCCGAGGACAGACTCGGCATGGGACTCGTCGGCAACATGGATATAGTCGACAACATGATGCTGCGAAGCTACCGCAAGGGCAAGGGCGCGTTCCTTGAGCGCAAGAAGCCCAAGACGCTCGCAGAAAAAGTTATAAGCGACCTCGAAGTTGTGACCCCGAGCGCGAATACGCCCGTCCGCCGTCTCTCCGGCGGCAACGTGCAGAAGGTGCTCGTCGGCCGTGAGATTGCTTCCTCCCCCACGGTCTTTATGGCGGCTTACCCCGTGCGCGGACTCGACATCAACTCATCTTATCTTATATACAACCTGCTCAACGAACAGAAAGAAAAGGGCGTCGCCGTTATCTTCGTCGGCGAGGATCTTGACGTTCTGCTCGAGCTGTGCGACCGAATCCTCGTCATAAACTCCGGCAAGATAACCGGACTCGTTGACGCGAGGACTTCCACCAAGGAAGAGCTCGGTCTGCTTATGACCAAAACCGACGGAGGTGAAACCCATGAGTAAGTCAAACGGACAGAAGCGCGAGCCTCTTTCCCACATAGTCAAGCGCAGCGCCGTTCCCTCATGGGCGGCATGGCTCATCAGAATCGGCGCGGTCGTGCTTGCGCTGCTCGTCTGCGCGGTCGTGACCGTCGTCATCACCGGACAGAATCCCGCGGAGGTCTATTCCGCGATAATCTTCGGCGCGGTCGGCTCGCCGAGGCGTATATGGAGCCTGCTCCAGAATCTTGCAATGCTCCTGTGCGTTTCGCTCGCAGTCACTCCCGCATTCAAGATGAAATTCTGGAACATCGGCGCTGAGGGACAGGCTCTCATGGGCGGCTTCGCAACAGCGGCATGCATGATCCTTTTCGGCGACAAGCTCCCGTCCTATCTTCTCTTCCCCGTTATGATTATAACGAGCATTGTTGCGGGCGCGATATGGGCTTTCATCCCCGCGTTCTTCAAGGCGAAGTGGAACACCAACGAGACGCTCTTCACGCTGATGATGAACTACATCGCAACGCAGATAGTCGCTTACTTCTGCTACAAGTGGTCGAACCCCAAGGGCTCGGGTCACATCGGAGTCATCAACAGCGTCAGCCACAACGGCTGGCTTCCGAGCCTCGGTGGTCAGGACTACCTGCTCAACATACTTATCGTTGCGGCGCTTACCGTTTTCATGTACATCTATCTCAAATACAGCAAGCACGGCTATGAGCTCTCCGTCGTCGGCGAGAGCGAAAACACCGCGCGCTACATAGGCATCAACGTCAAGAAGGTTATCATGCGCACGATGCTCCTCTCCGGCGCGCTCTGCGGCGTCACCGGACTTCTGCTCGTCAGCGGCACCGACCACACCATCGCGACAAACACAGTCGGCGGACGCGGATTCACCGCGATAATGGTATCGTGGCTCGCGAAGTTCAACCCCGCTTACATGATCCTCACCTCACTGCTCATCGTCTTCTTCCAGAAGGGCGCAATCCAGATATCGACGAGCCTCGGACTCAACGACTCGTTTGCCGATATCATCACAGGAATCATAATCTTCTTCATTATCGGCAGTGAGTTCTTCATCAACTACTCTGTCAAGTTCCGCAGCAAGGAGGCGAAGGCATAATGATAATCACATTCATTCAGCGTGCTATAATGCAGAGCATTCCTCTGCTCTTCGGCTCAACGGGAGAGACGATAACCGAAAAGGGCGGCAACCTGAACCTCGGTATCCCCGGCATCATGTATGTCGGCGGCATCTCCGGCGTTATCGGCGCGTTCTTCTATGAGAAGAGCGTCGAGACGGTGAACCCGTTCCTCGCAGTGCTCATTCCCCTGCTCTCGAGCATTTTGGGCTCGGCGCTCATGGGTCTGCTTTACTGCTTCCTGACCGTCACTCTGCGTGCAAACCAGAACGTCACTGGTCTTGCGATGACAACTTTCGGCGTCGGCTTCGGCAACTTCTTCGGCGGCTCGCTGATAAAGATAACCGGCAGCGACATTCCCTCGATAGCGCTGAGCGCAACGAGCAACTGCTTCAAGACAACGCTCCCGTTCGCCGCAAAGCTCGGAAAGGTCGGAGATATATTCTTCTCCTATAGCTTCCTCGCTTACGCCGCGATAATCATCGCGCTCATCACCGCCTATTTCTTCAAGCACACGCGCACAGGACTTCAGCTGCGCGCGGTCGGCGAGAATCCCGCAACTAGTGACGCAGCTGGCATCAACGTCGGCAGATACAAATATGTCTCGACAATCGTCGGCAGCGTTATAGCGGGTCTCGGCGGTCTCTACTACGTCATGGACTACGCGAACGGCGTCTGGTCTAACAACGGCTTCGGCGACCGCGGCTGGCTTGCAATCGCGCTCGTTATCTTCGCCGTCTGGAAGCCCGATCTCGGCATCCTCGGCTCGTTCCTCTTCGGCGGTCTCATGGTCGTTCACAACTACATCCCGAACCTCAGCTTCGGCGCGCAGGAACTGTTCATGATGACTCCCTATGTTGTTACGATAATCGTCCTTGTCGCGGTCAGCATGCGCCGCAAGCGCGAGAATCTGCCGCCCGCGAGCCTCGGACTTTCTTACTTCCGCGAGGATCGATAATATTGATTTTTTGAAACTCATGGTGTATAATAAAGCCATAAAACTTAGGAGGTTTTTACTATGTTAGTTTCCGCAGCAAAAATGCTCAAAGATGCAAAGGCCGGCAAGTACGCGGTCGGTCACTTCAATATCAACAACCTTGAGTGGACAAAGGCTATTCTTCTCACCGCTCAGGAGCTCAACTCCCCCGTTATCCTCGGCGTGTCCGAAGGCGCGGGCAAATATATGTGCGGTTTCAAGACCGTCACCGCCATGGTTGACGCTATGGTCGACGAGCTTGGAATCACCGTTCCCGTTGCGCTTCACCTTGATCACGGCTCCTATGAGGGCGCGCTCAAGTGCATCGAGGCAGGCTTCTCCTCCGTCATGTTCGACGGCTCTCACTACGGCATTGAGGAGAACATCGAGAAGACCAAGGAGATAATCGCTCTCGCTCACTCGAAGGGCATTTCCGTTGAGGCTGAAGTCGGCGCCATCGGCGGCGAAGAGGACGGCGTTATAGGCGGCGGCGAGGTCGCTGACCCCAACGAATGCAAGATGATCGCTGATCTCGGCGTCGATATGCTCGCAGCGGGCATCGGCAACATCCACGGCAAGTATCCCGCAAACTGGAAGGGCTTGAGATTTGATGTTCTCGCCAACATCCAGGAGCTCACCGGCGAGATGCCCCTCGTTCTCCACGGCGGCACAGGCATCCCCGCAGACATGATAAAGGAAGCTATCTCCCTCGGCGTTTCCAAGATCAACGTCAACACCGAGTGCCAGCTCGCTTTCGCTGACGCTACCAGAAAGTACATCGAGGCGGGCAAGGATCTCGAGGGCAAGGGCTTCGACCCCAGAAAGCTTCTCGCACCCGGCTTCGAGGCTATCAAGGCTACCGTCAAAGATAAGATGGAGCTGTTCGGATCGGTCAACAAGGCATAAGAAAAGCTTCAAAAAAAAACAATTTACCAGCAGAGTAAAATCTGCCGGTTTTTTTATTTGGGGAGATGATAAAAAATTACCGCCGGCGGAGATAGTCGGCGGTATTTGCATACACAGATAAAATTATTAAAGCTTTTCCAACAGCTTCTGACGCTGTTCGTCATACTGCTCCTTATCGAGAGTCCCCGCGGAGAACTCGGCGTTCAGTTTCTTGAGCTGTTCTTCGATGCTTGGCTCCGGACTGAATACCTTGAATAATAAAAGTGCATGTGCGGCAACGGCGATTACGGGGAGAACTAAAGCTGCAATTCTCAACCACATTCTGTTTATATCTTCGAACCCTGACAAATCTTCTATGATATATGTAATTTCCTCTATAAAATCGGCATTACTCTGTATCCATACAATGCACGGAAATACTAAGAATATAACACACGCCACTTTAAACAACTTATATTTACCAATTTTAAGAAAATATAAACCTGCAGGTAAAGCGGCAATTGGCAACAGCAAAAACAGGAAAGCCATAAAATCCTCTATATCCGGAGAGCTAAAGGAAAAAACTTCACTGCGAATCAGCTGATATATTTCCAGCACTACTTCAGTTAACACAAAAATTTTAAAGAGTTTATACGGATCTGCCTTTTCGTCTTTTCCTTTCACATATATGTATATGCTCACCCCGAGAGGCAATCCATAAGCAATAATCGAATTTATTACACCTTCCATTACATTTTGTGTAATATCATATATGTCATCTGCTTTATAATAAGGGTCTTCATAATATTCGGAGTATTTTGCAACTGCCGAGCCAATTTGACTAATCAAAACTATAGCTGCCGCAACCGCAAGCAAAAAGCAAACCCATTTCATTTTATCCGCATGATAGTTTAATCTTTTATTCACTTCTTATTCCCCTCTCCTGATTTCTCTAAGATACTCCTCTTCTGTTATGAGTCCATGATCTTTTAACCGTTTAAGCTCTGTCTTTCTATTACTTTTATCCGTTCCTTTATTATTTCCTGCACCTAAATCACTTTCCGGTTTTGTGCTCACGGAATCCGAATTTGCCTTTTCCTGATATTCTTCTTCGGTTATAAGCCCCTGTTCTTTTAAGCGGTCGAGCTCGGCTTTCTTCCTGTCTGTATCACTACTTTCTTTCATTTTTGTCCATAAGCTTTGCTTTTTATTGCCACTGTTTACACCAAAAATCACCTCTGAAGCACCAACTGTTCCTGCACTCTCCAGAGAAATCTTTCCTGCAGTGATAGTACTGTTTTCCACAAGCTCACCAAAGGCATATATCGGAAGATTCGTCACATATGCCACGAACGGAGCAAGTAATGCCGTAAACAAGCTGCCAATACAAAGCCCCCACAAATCTTCACTATATATAATTCCGGCAAAAAACATAACAATTCCGCCTATAAATAAAACAACGGTATCAAACCACATAAAATTTTGAGCTATTCTTTTTATTTGCCCTCCAATATTCTTTTCACTGCTGTACCTAAAAATTTTTTCTTTCAACACCCAAAATCCTCCTCTGCGTATTTCTAACCATATAAGGTTAGTTTTATTTTATAATAAACCACATATGGTTAATTGTCAAGGATATACTAATCACATATGATACAATTCAGCAAAACTTACAAAAGAGAGCTGCTGTAATTATGCAAAAATACTATTATCAGAGACTGCGCGACATTCGTGAGGACAGAGAAAAAACGCAAAAGGAAATTGCGGAAGTGCTCAACACGACCTACCAGTATTACAGCGCATACGAGCGCGGTGTGCGGGACATACCGAGTCACCATATAAAAACTCTTGCGCTCTACTACAATATCTCCGCAGACTACCTTTTGGGACTTACGGACGAGCCGAGAAGAATCAAATGACCGCCGCACGGGCGGTTATTTTTTTGCGTATGCCGATTGAAAAAATCCGATTGATATTTGCGCACCGCAATAGTATCATTCGATATTACAGCTTTAATATAACACCGTTTGGTGTTAAAGTCAATAGTATCGTTTGATATTATGATAGGATTGTGACAGTATACAAAACGAAGGAGGCTTTTTCGTGAAACTGTCACAAAGAATACGGGCAATGCGTGAGGATCACGACCTGACCCAGACGGACATAGCAAAACTGCTCAACACCTCGCAGACGGTATATTCACGCTATGAGCGCGACGAACGAACTCTGCCGACCGAGATGCTTTATACTCTTGCGCTCTACTACAATATCTCCGCAGACTACCTTTTGGGACTTACGGACGAGCCGAAAGCGCTGAAATAAAAGTTTAACGCCCGAGTGCGGATATCTCTATTGACTGCACTCGGGCGTTATTGTATAATCAACTAAAAATCTTAGGGGGAACGGATAAATGCTCTCTATAAAAGACGGCGAGTTCAAAATGGACGGCAAGAGCTTCCGCATATATTCCGGCTCGATGCACTATTTCCGCATCATGCCCGAATACTGGGAGGACAGGCTCAGAAAGCTCAAGGCGGCGGGTTTCAACACGGTTGAAACATATGTCTGCTGGAACATGCATGAGCCGCGGAAGGGCGAATTTGACTTCACCGGCAGGTTCGACATCAGGCGTTTTATCAAGACGGCGCAGGAGGTCGGGCTCTATGCGATAGTCAGACCGGGTCCATATATCTGCGCGGAATGGGACTTCGGCGGACTGCCGGCATGGCTGCTCAAGGACAGAAACATGCGTCTGCGCTGCGCCTATCCCGAATATTTGCAGCATGTTTCGGACTTCTATCACAGGCTGTTTGAGGAGATCGGCGATCTTCAGCAGAGCGAGGGCGGCAACATAATCGCGATGCAGATTGAGAACGAATACGGAAGCTACGGCAACGACAAGGAATATCTCAGATATATCGAAAAGCTGATGCTCGACTGCGGCACAAAGGTTATGCTCTTCACCTCCGACGGCGACGACAACAGCATGCTCTCCGGCGGCACGCTCCCAGATGTGTTCAAGACGCTGAACTTCGGTTCGCGCGCGTCCGAGATATTCAACGCCATGGACAGATTCCACGAGAACACCCCGAAGATGTGCACCGAGTTCTGGTGCGGCTGGTTCGACCACTGGGGCGAGGAACATCACACTCGCGGCTCAGACAGCGTTGCGGGCGAGATTAAAGATTTTCTTGACATCGACGCGAGCTTCAATTTCTACATGTTCCACGGTGGCACGAACTTCGGCTTCACTGCCGGAGCGAACTGCTACGAAGAATATCAGCCGACGGTCACGAGCTACGACTACTGCGCGCTGCTGACCGAATGGGGCAACTACACACCTGCATATTATGCAGTCAGAGAGCTTCTGCTCAAGGCTCAGAACCTGCCCGAGACCGAGCTTCCCGCATCGCCGGAGCTCCAGACGATAGGCAAAGTCGAGCTTGACGAGAGCACCTCGCTGATGAGCAACTTCGACAATCTCGGCGAGCGCCACCGCGTTCCCCTGCCCGAGAGCATGGAATATTTCGGTCAGAACAGCGGCATGATCTATTACGAGACGAAGCTTGAACAGATATATGACCCGCGCGAGCTGCGCGTTGCGAATGTCCACGACACTGCGTATGTCTATATAGACGGCGAGCACAAGGCGACTATTGACCGCCGCGACGAGAACAAAGTCAAGGGCTACGATACATTCAAATTCGACGGCTGCACGGACGGCTGCACGATAGGCGTATTGGTTGACGCGATGGGACGAGTAAACTACGGCGAGCACCTCTACGACCGCAAGGGCATTGACGCCATCCGCTACGGCAACCAGAATCTCATGGGCTACGATGTTGTCACACTTCCGCTCGACAACCCCGAGAAGATAGACTTTTCGCTCGAGGGCGGCAAGTATCCCCTCTTCATGCGCGGACATTTCAAGGCGCAGAGCCAAAATGACTGCTTTGTTCACCTTGACGGGTTCAAGAAGGGCTGCGTGTACATAAACGGCTTCAACATCGGCCGCTACTGGGAGATAGGTCCCCAGCGCGCGCTGTACATTCCCGGAGTCCTGCTCAAGGACGAGAATGAGATAATCATACTCGAACTTGAGGGCTGCGAGAAGGCGGAGGTCGAGATAACCGCCGAGCCGGATTTGGGATAAAAAAATATATAAAAGACAAAACCCCGGGCTGTAAAATACAGTCCGGGGCAGTCTGTAGCAAAAACCATTTTTGAATGCTTTGCAGGCATCAAAGCATTACTTGTGTAAAATGAGATGGCACGGTGCGCCGGAGGAGTTGTTTTGAATTTGAGCTTCCATTACAACAACCCCTCAGTCACGGCGAAGCCGTGACAGCTCCCCTTACACAGGAGAGCCTTGAGACCGTGCAATAATATACTTTTTCGACAGATAAAACCCCGGGCTGTGAAATACAGTCCGGGGTGAGCTTATTTAAGATAAAATTTACTGCTTTGCGCCGTTATCGAACATCTCGAGAGCTTTGACGCTGATTGCGAAGCAATCGGCGAGACCCTGCTCGTTCATGTTGTCATAGGTGTCTCTTCTGGTGTGATAATAGTCCTCAAGCTTATGGTTGAGTCCGGTGACGCCGGTCGCTCTGAAGCCCGCCTGCGCGAACGCTGCGGAGTCGGTAGCGCCGCCGAGAGGCGGAACCCAGCCCTTCTTGCAGGAGATATCAAGCTCTTTAGCAGCCTCCATAAACAGGTCGGAGACATCTTTATCCGCCTTGACCGTGCCGTTGAGGTCGCGGTAGTTGGTCATAAGATACTTGGGATCGTGAATCGTATCATAAGAGAAGATGAAGGTCGGGACATCGTCGAACTCGCCCTTATGAGCCGCGCACCACGCCTTTGCGCCGCGCAGACCAGCTTCCTCGGAGCCGGTGAGGATAACGCCGACTTCGGTGTTTTCAAACTCGATGCCCTCTTCCTTGAGAGCCTTGAGGATGGCTATGCCCATATAGCAGCCGGAAAGGTTGTCGTTCGCGCCGTCAACAACGCGGTTCTCGTTCCACATCCAATAAAGGCCGATAAGGAACGGGACGAACACGAGACCAATGAGGCGGAGAAGTCCGAGGGTCTCGTCTGCGTCAAACGAGACATACTCAAGTCCGTTCTTTGCTACGAGCATTATGGAAATGACAAGATAATAGACAGCGCCGATGCCGCAGATAACCGCGTGACCCTCAAAGCCGACACCGCCGAGCTTATAGTTGACAGGCCACTCCCATGCGGCATCCGGATGGCCGTTGAAGAATATGCGGCGCTTGACTTCGCCCTTGCAGCTCTTGACTGCGGTGACATTATGTCCGGTCTTTTCGGGGAAGAAGCGATCGATGAATTTCTTATAGAGTCCGAACTGCATAAAGACTATAAGCAGACCGATGACGATAAGAATTATCGAGACGAGCGGATAGAAGAACGAAATAGCTACCGCCGCGAGAACGAAGGTAATTGTGAAATATATCCAGCCGAAGAACGAACCTGGGTTCTCTTTGAACGACTCGACGTCGGCTCTCTCGCATCCGCACTCGTTTTTCAGTACGTCCGCCATATACTCACATGCCTGCTGCTCGCCCTTGGAGCCGGGATCGCGTTTTTCGAAGTCCTTGCATATGTGGGTTATCTCGCTCACCATATACTCGGCCGCTTCTTTCTTCTTGTCAATGATTGACTGAAGATTCATTTTTATTACCTCCTTAAATATAAGTCAAGCGGCCGCCCGAAACCGCAAATACGGGTCGCGGCAGCCGCTCAAAACAGTCTTTTATCTGCGGGGACCGGTAAAGCCGTTCGCCTGCTGGAACTTGTCGATCTTGTCGATAACGCCGAGGACAACATCGAAGCCGTCGCCGACGGTGTCAACGCTGAAGCGCTCGGGCATATCGCGCCAGGTGTGATAATAATAGGTCAGGGTCGGATCCTGAGCCGCAAATGTAACGGACTTCATGCCCGCCTTGGTCATCGGGGTGCTGTCGCAGCCGCCGACGGGGTTATGTATGCAGCCGTTGGACTTGCTCTGAATACCGAGCTCCGAGAAAGTATCCTTGAACATTGTCTCAAGATCCTTGTCGAAGCGGCAGAACTGCCAATCGTCCTTGATAACAACCTCGAAATAGTCCTTATCGGCTACGGAGTCCAGATTTATGTTCCACGCGTTTTCAAGAATGGCCTCGCCCTTATGAGCGCGGGTGAAAGCGAGAGAACCGCGGAGTCCAGCCTCCTCAGAGCCGCAGTTGAAGTCGATGATGCGGCAGTTCTTGGGCATCTTGTCGGGATTCTCTTTGAAATACTTTGTAACAGCATAGCTGATAGCGCAGCCGGAGGCGTTATCCATAGCACCGCGGGATGCGTTGCGCGGATCGGGATCAGCCCACATGACAAGGAACGCGCAGCCGATAGCGGTGACGAGGGGCAGGAAGCGCATAGCGAACATGAAGTTCACGAACGCGGGAGAAGCGAAAGCTTCCACTGCCCAGCTTGCGCCGAAATAATAGCCGGTGTAGAGGGTCGCGACGGCAATCGAAGTGCCTGCAAGGAAGAAGAAGCAGAGAGCGCCGAAGCCGACCTTGACGAAGGTGGCAACGAGGCCGAGTGCGGGGTTTGTCTTAGCGAACTTCGAAGCGTGCTCGGAATGACGCCAGTTCCAGCTGGTGTCGGTATGGCCGGAGAGGATGATGGTGTAGTCATACTTGCCGTCCTCCGGGAGCAGCTCGCCATAGGTGTTCTGCGATACTTCCTGCTTGAAGAACATATCGAACCAGGTCTTATAAAGGAAAACGCTGCAGACAAGCCAGACGATGCATGCCGCCGAAGCGAGAGCCATGCCGTACCAGACTGCGGGGATGCCCATTGCGATATAGACAAGGGCGCTCAGCGCGAGACCGAGCCAGCCTGCATAGGGGATTCCGCCGATGGACGCACGCGGGGAAACCGCAAACTCTTCGCGAACGGGCTCGATGCCGATCTCTCTGAGCTTATCGCCCATATAGGCAGCAAACTTTTTTTCGCCGTCCGAACCCGGCAATCTTGCGCCGATGTTCTTCGCGGCATGATTGATTATGTCGTATACCTCTTCGGCATACTTTCTGTGTTCTTCTTTCATGAAAAAGCAATACTCCTTTTGAAAATGTGCCATAATTATACAATAATTAGACGCAAAATTGCAATAGAGTTTAAAGAGAATATAAAAATTTCTTTAAATCTTTGTGAACGAGTAAATTTTTTCGGCGTCGGGCGGAAACGATAATAAATGCAAAGGCGCTTTTTTCTATCAGAAAGGATAAAATTAAAATGAATAAAGAAAACGACAAAAAATTCGACGGCAGCCACTGCCCCACCCCGAGCTCTGAACCCGTCATGGGCGAACCCGAGGACTCATTCGACATGGTGAACAAATACGGAACTTACAACATTCAGCCAACCTCGCAGACGGAAAATTCTTTTCCGCATATTGCGCAGGGACTGCCGAAAAAGCGCAAAAACGGGAAGAAGAATTAAAAGGCTACCCCCTCAGTACGAACATTACTTTTTTCGGTATTAACTAAATTTTTTTGGGCAAAGCATCCAAATTCATTGACAGAAATTGTTTAAAGTATTAAAATGCAATAGGAAGTTTTTTGTTCTTTTTTGGGGGTAGATTATATTGAGAATTGCGGTATGTGACGACGATTTGCGGGAACTTCGGGAGATAATGTCGCTCATTGAAGAATATCCGCGAAAGGCAGCCTACGGAATAAGTGCTACGGCCTTTTCAAACTCCGAGGAGTTGGCGGAGAGAATCGGTGAATTCGATGTTTTTCTTCTCGATTACCGAATGCCGGATATAGACGGGTTCGAGCTTGCAAAGCGTATCAGAGAAGAATATATGACAACGAAGACTATTATATTCATCTCGCAATACGACGACATCGTCTACGACGCTTTTGAGGTTCATGCGCATCGCTATCTCACAAAGCCCGTTGAGAAAGAGAAACTCTACCGTGCGCTCAACGAGCTGGACAAGGACGCATATTCATTCCGCCGCCTGCTCGTCAGAAACGGCGGGGATTCAAAGCTCATCGACATAGACAGCATATATTTTATAAAAGTCGAGCGTAAGGACGCATATATCCACTACGACAGCGGCGGCGAAGAGAAAGTGTTCGTCTGCAAAAGGTCTCTCGACAGCCTTGAAAAGGAGCTTACGCCTTTTCACTTTTTCCGCACGCATCGCAGCTATCTGACGAATCTGTCGATGATAGATTACCTTAATACGGATGGTATATACATAAAGAACCGTGAGGAGAGCATTCCGATCAGAGCGAAAAGCTTAAACAAGATATCCAGAAAGCTTCGCGAGCTGACACGGCAGCGCAACGCACTTTAAAGTATAGGGGTAACAGAAGATGAACAATGTTAAGGTGCTAAACGCCGTTTGCCCGCCGCTGAACCTCGTCAGCTGCGCCGCATGCATGATTTTCGTATACATATTCCTGCACGCACTCATAGGCTACAAGAAAAAGGTCAGAAAAGCTCCGCTCGTCGTTTTCTGCGTTGTTCTTGCCGCCCTCTCGATTCTCCCGATATTCTTGCCCGAATATTTCGACATAACCGACATCGCAGACGCAACATCGACGCTCTGCTTTATCGTGTTCCCCTATCTCGTATTGAAGCCGTACAAAAAGAAGACGGCGTTTTTATGGATAGGTATCGCGATGGCGGCGAGCCTCGACTATTTCGCGTTCATTATAAACTACGCTTTCAAGCTCGACACCATCGGTCAGATGTCGGCAAAAGTCATACTGTATGTATTGGTGTTCATAGCTATCATGCTGACAAGCGACAGGGTCGGCGATTTTGACACCATAGAATCGTTCGACAGATTCCCGCCGGTCGCAAGCCTGATGATATTCGCGGCATTTCTTGCCGCATATTACAGCGTCACGGTCTCATTCAACGCTGAATATACAAAAGAGACGGCAAACGCGCTGACTATGCTTTCGTCCGTGCTCATCGTCGGATGCATAGCGTATCTGGTTACAAAATATCTTATCGCTTCGCAGAGAAAGCGCGCGACGGAGAAGCAGCTTGAGCTCGAGCTCAACCACTACAATAATATGGTTCAGAAGAACCGCGATATGCGTGTGTTCCGCCATGATTTCAAGAACAATCTCACCTCCGTCAGGGCGTTGATATCCGACGGGCAGTACGGCGAGGCGGAAAAATACATAGACGAGCTTTACGGCAGGCTCGACGCGACGAAAAATGCATTTTCGACAGGCAACCACTTTGCCGACGCCATACTCGCCGAGAAGAGCGCCGCTGCGGCAATTTGGCAGACTAAGCTTGATTTCGACGGAATAATACCCGCCGACGGGATTGAAAACATCGACCTCTGCACTATTCTTGCGAACGCGCTGGACAACGCCGTTGAGGCGAGCAAGCTTGTTGGCAACGCGGTCATCAGCGTTCACGCCGTTCAGGATTCGGCGGTGTTCATGCTGACCGTCAGCAACCCCACTCTCCACCCGGTCGAGATAAAGAACAACACTGTCAAAACGACGAAGCTCGACAGCGTGAACCACGGGCTCGGCATCGGCAGCATAAGAAGCGCCGCAAAGAAATACAACGGCGAGGTCAATCTCAAATATGAAGACGGATATTTCACTGTTGAAGTGATGATGATAATGAGAAAGGGTGCAAGAAACGATGAACAGTAAAATCAAAGCAACGCTCAGGAAATTTTTGAGCATTGCTCTCGCGGCGCTTATTCTGGCAGGCTGCGCGGGTGCGGCTTTCGCCGACGGCTCGGACGCGAGCGGTACACTAAACGGCGTTAACTGGGTATATACCGCCGCCGACAAGACGCTTGTTTTGAGCGGCAGCGGCACACTCGGAGACGGCGAGCGCGAAAGCAATCTTTTCGGTGCGTCGTGGTTGGCAAATCACGTAAAGATAGGCCCCGACGTCAACATCAAACAGGGATGGGTATTTGACAACTTTGACTTTGTTGAGGCGTATGAAGTCGACGCGGACAACAAATATCTCTGCAACCCCGACGGCGTACTCATGAGCAAGGATAAGACCGTGCTCATAAAATACCCGGCAGGCAGCAAGGAATTTTCGTTCTACACCGTTCCCGACACGGTAAAGACAATCTCCTACGGCGCCTTTGAATTTTCCTCGGCACTCAAAACCGTATTCCTTAACGACGGTCTTGAAACAATAGACACTTTTGCGTTTTTTAACTGCAACAATCTGCTCTATATCACTGTCCCCGGCACGGTAACTTCGATGGGCAGAGGCATATTCAGCCAGTGCAGGGTATTGAACAAGGTGACTTTTGAAGAGGGCGTCACCGAAGTGCCCGCAGAGGCTTTTGACAGATGCCGCACGCTCGAAACCGTAGTGATTCCCGAATCCGTAACCACAATCGGCGAGGGTGCGTTCTGGGACTGCGTGAAGCTGACTACGCTCGACATTCCGAAAAATGTTCAGACCTTTGCCGTATCGCCCGGAAGGACTCTGGGAAAGCTCAACATAAAGCTCAACGTCGACCCCGAAAATAAGTATTTCTGCACGGACGATCTGGGCGTGCTCTACAACAAAGACAAGACTCTGCTCTACTTCTGCCCGAATCTTCCGTATACATTTGACTACACCGTCAGATGCAATCTCAACGAATATGCGTTCAGCGGCTGCGAAAATCTCAGAAACGTTGACATTGACTACAACCTGCGAGCCATACCGAAGAACGCATTTTACAACTGCAAAAATCTCAACACCGTGACCCTCCCCGCAACGCTCCAGAGAATAGACGGCGCGGCATTCAATGCATCGCTGAAAACCGTAAACTACCGCGGCACGGAGGAGCTTTGGAAGCTCATAACAATAGACAGCTTCTCAAACGACGCTATTAAGTCGGCGACAGTCGTCTATAACTACGGCGAGCCCGAGGAGCCTGACGAGATAACTCTCTCCTACGACCAAGCCTCCAACACCTTGACAATAGCGGGCAGCGGCGTGCTGACGCTCAATGACATAAAAAAGTGGAACTACACAAATCTAAACACCTCCGGACTCAAAGTCAAAATCGGCAAAAACGTCAACATAACCGACGCTAAAGTGTTCTGCGACACGCTATGGCCGTTCTACTATATGAAATCGTTCGAGGTCGATTCCGGCAACCCGTATCTCAGCTCGCTCAACGGAATTCTCTACAACAAGGACAAGACAAAGCTCATCAGGTTCCCTGCCCAAAATACAACGGCTGACTACGATGTTGTCGAGTGCACGGTTGCATCTACTGTAAAAGAAATCGCGCCATATGCGTTCGCGAACACGGGAGTTACAGATGTCAATCTCCCGAGCGGACTTGAAACCATCGGCGATTACGCTTTTTACAGTGCGACAAAGCTTGTTGACATCACTATCCCGGGCTCCGTAAAGACAATAGGCGTCGGCGCATTCCGTGACTGTTGGAAAATGACAAAGGCAACTCTGCCCGAGGGTCTTGAAACTATTCCACGGGAATGCTTTATTGGCTGCAGAAAGCTTGAAAGCGTAAATATTCCGGATTCTGTCACAACGATAGGCAATATGGCTTTCACAGGCTGTGCGCTCAAAGAGATAAATATATCGAAAAATCTTACAGAGATATCAATTCCCGGATACACTTTCAGCGGCTGCCCTGCGGCAATTACGGTAGACGCCGCCAACCCGAACTACAGCGCAGACGAGCGCGGAGTGCTCTATAACAAGGACAAGTCGCTCCTGCTCCACTGCCCGAACTTCGAGAAAGCTTTCACATTCGATATAAACTGCAACATAGATCAATATGCTTTCTACAACTGCGCGAATCTTACTGATGTAACTTTCTCATATGCTATCAAGAAAATTCCGTATGCCGCGTTCAGGAACTGCGGCTCGCTCAAGATAACCACAGTCCCCGACACAGTCAGAATGATAGACCAGGTAGCATTCGACGGATGCGGAATGACAGAGTTCTATCTCCCCGACTCGGTTGAATATGTAGGAACTCAAGCATTCAGCAGCACACCGCTGACACATTTTGAGTTCAATGACAAAGTAGACACTTTCAAAAATATATTCTCTATATGCCCGAAGCTCAGAACCGTCGTTGTCGGAAAGGGCATAAAGAAGATAGAAATCGGTGCGCTCGGCGGCACGAACAGGATAGATACTATATACTATCGCGGCACAAAGAGCGACTGGGACAAGATAAATGTTGTTGACGTTGCATCTGCGCTCAAGAACATCAAGATTGTCTACAACTACGGTCAGACGAGCGGCGTATGCGGCGACAACCTCACATGGAGCTTCCAGCCCGACCTCTATCAGATAACGGTCGAGGGCAGCGGCGACATGTATTCCTACGACAACGCTGAGGACTTCACCTGGAGCAGCAACGCCGATCTGGTCACGGGAGTTGTATTCGGCAACGGAGTGACCTCCGTCGGCAAGAATGCGTTCAACGGCTTCCCCTATCTCAACGAGGTACTGCTCGGAAGCGATGTAAAAAATATAAACTCCCTCGCATTCGCAAACTGCGGCGACCTCATGACCGTTGCGATAACAACGGAGGGCGACACGGAAATAGAGTACGATGCGTTTGACGGTCACAACGAAAAATTCCTGCTCATCTGCGACGAGAAAAACACCGCCGCGCAGGCTTTCGCCCTTGATAATGAGATGCCGCTTGTGACAGTAAGCTACGACGAGGAGAAGAAGGTTATAAACTTCAAGGGCACGCTCACCGTTTTTGACGGCGTCGCCGGAAGATACCTCGCCTACTACGCATCGAGATACCCCGACGCCATGTATCTCCACTTCGACGTTCTGACCTTCGACGGAATCAAGACGGCAGACTCTACGGACGGCAAGAGATTCGAGTGCGTCGATCCCGACTCCGAATATCTCACCTTCAAGGACATCTATGTGAAGATAAGCGTTATGAAGGACGGCGAGGAAAAGGACGTCACCTTCGGCGAAATGCTTGAAAGATACGAAAACGGCGACTATGACGCTTTCTATGCCGAAATAGAGAACGACAACGGCACGGATAAATCGCTCGTTGTCAAGGCTTTCCAAGCAATCTTCAAGCCGATTCTTAAAATCACGTCATCTATAATTAATTTTATAAAGAAGCTGTTTAAATAACACAGACGAGCCGCTCTACAAAACTCGCAGGGCGGCTCTTTTTGCGTTTCGTTCGCGCTTATTATTGATTTTCTTCCCACGAAATGATATTATAAAGGGCAACAGATTTTCGGAGATGAGTTTTGTGTTTATTCTGACGCTCGGCAGCACCGACCCGTTTTTCAACCTGTCGGCTGAGGAATACTTTCTCTGCGAAAAGGACGAAAATTTTTTCCTGCTCTGGCAAAACGAGCCGTGCATTGTAATCGGCAGAAATCAGAATGCGGCGGACGAGATAAACGGTGATTATGTCCGCACCCGCTCCCTGCCCGTTGTCAGGCGTATGACCGGCGGTGGGGCTGTCTATCACGATACGGGCAACCTCAATTTTTCGTTCATTATAAACGGAGAGGCGGACAGAGTTGAACTGTGCCGACCCGTTATAGATGTTCTTCGCTCCATCGGCGTTGTGGCGGAGATATCCGGGCGAAACGATATTCTTGTCGGCGGCAGAAAAGTTTCGGGCACCGCGATGTGCTCGCGCGGCGGCAGGTCGCTGTTTCACGGCACGCTGCTGATAAGCGCCGACCTTGAGGCTATGTCCGAGGCGCTGAAGCCGGACGAAACCAAGCTGATCGGGCACGGAGTGAAGTCAGTCAGAAGCCGCGTTGCGAATCTGTCGGAATACACGAAAGAAGAAGTCAGCCCCAATATTATCGGCGCGATGCTGGCTGGATATATGACAGAGCGCGGCGGAGAAATATATGAACTCGGCGAAAGCGATATAGAAGCCATTGAGAAGCTTCGGGACAGTAAATATTCGACCGACGAATGGAACTGCGGCGCCGAGCGGGTTTCAAAAGCTGAGCGATCCCGTCTTAGCTGCGGGACGGTTTATATAAAAAAGAAAAATGTCTGCGGGCGGATAGAAGACATACGCATTTTCGGCGATTTCATGAACATCGGAGATATTTCAAAGCTCGAAGCGCGGCTTCGCGGGGCGGAGTTCCGGCGCGAAGAAATAATATCGGCGCTCGAAGAAGCTCGGGTTGAAAAATATATTCCGAATCTGACCGCAGACGAGCTTGCGGACATCATAATGAAAAGCGAGTGATACACATGGAGAGACTCAAAAGGGCTGCTGCCATACATGATATTTCGGGCTTCGGCAAATGCTCGCTGACAGTTGCCCTGCCGATAATCTCTGCCATGGGCATTGAGGTTTCGGTCATACCGACCGCCGTGCTATCGACGCACACGGGCGGGTTCACGGGCTTCACCTACCGCGACCTCACGGGCGACATGCGCCCGATCGCGGAGCATTGGAAGAGCCTCGGAATAAAATTTGACGCGATATACAGCGGCTTTCTCGGCTCGGTCGAGCAGATAGATATAGTGACCGATTTTATAGATGATTTCAAAGAAAAAGACACTGTTGTGCTCGTCGACCCTGCGATGGCGGACGGCGGGAAGATGTATACGGTGTTTGACATGGACTTTGCAAAGCAAATGACGCGCCTTTGCGCCAAGGCGGACATAATCGTTCCGAACTTCACGGAAGCTGCGTTCATGCTCGGCGAGGAATACCGCCCTGCCCCCTACTCAAAAGAATATGTTGAATCGACGCTTCGCAGGCTCTCTTGTCTCGGACCGTCAAAGGTGGTTCTGACGGGAGTTGCATTCGACGGCAGACAGGTCGGCTCGGCATCATACGACCGCTCGACAGACGAGATAAGCTACGCCCTCTCGGACACGGTGGACGGATATTTCCACGGCACGGGCGATGTGTTCGCGAGCGCGCTGCTCGGTGCATACATGAACGGATTGAGCCTCGCCGAGAGCGCGAGGATAGCCGTTGACTATACCCACGGCTGCATCGTGAGGACAAAAGAAGCGGGCACGGATCTTCGCTACGGCGTTGATTTTGAGCACGGAATACCCGATCTGCTCCGGCAGACAGGAATAATATAAATAAAGAAAAGGCAAAGAGGAGAGGAAGAAATGAGCTACGCAGACGAGGTATTTATCGCCAACTGCAAGGATATACTCGAAAACGGCACATGGGACACGGACTACAATGTCCGCCCGCACTGGGAGGACGGCACGAGTGCGCACACGATAAAGAAATTCGGCATCGTCAACCGCTACGACCTTTCAAAGGAGTTCCCGGCGATGACGCTCAGAAAGACCTTTATCAAGAGCGCAACGGACGAGCTGCTCTGGATATGGCAGAAGAAATCTAACAATGTCAACGACTTCAAGGGGCACGTCTGGGACGCTTGGGCTAACGAGGACGGCAGCATCGGCAAGGCATACGGCTATCAGCTCGGAGTCAAGCACCACTATCCCGAGGGCGACTTCGACCAGGTTGACAGGGTTCTCTATGACCTCAAGCACAACCCGCTCAGCCGCCGCATACTGACAAACATATACGTCCACGCAGACCTGAGCGAGATGAACCTCTACCCCTGCGCTTACAGCATGACTTTCAATGTCACGGGCAAGAAGCTCAACGCGATACTCAACCAGCGCTCGCAGGATATGCTCACGGCAAACAGCTGGAACGTCTGCCAATATGCGACGCTCGTTCACATGATAGCGCAGGTCTCGGGACTTGAACCGGGAGAATTTGTTCATGTCATTGCCGACGCGCATATCTACGACAAGCACGTTCCGATAGTCGAAGAGCTGATAAAGCGCGAGCCCTACGACGCGCCGAAATTCGTCCTCGACAAGTCGATAACAGATTTCTACAAGTTCACGCCCGACAGCGTGCATTTCGAGGACTACAAATATCACGAGTTCACCGAGAAGATACCCGTTGCGATATAAGGAGCGAAGATGAAAGCAATAGTTTGTGCCGACATAAACTGGGGCATCGGCAAGGGCACGGGAATGCTCTTCCATATCCCCGCCGACCTCAAGTTTTTCAAAGAGAAGACCATGGGCAGCACCGTTATCATGGGACGCACGACATTTCTCTCCCTGCCGGGGCAGAAGGCTCTGCCGGGCAGGAAGAATATAGTGCTGACGCGAGACGAAAATTGGAGCGCCGAGAATGTCACGGTGTACCACGGCATTGACGAGCTCGCGGACATTATTGAAAATGGCGAAAATGTATTCCTCATGGGTGGAGAGGCGGTCTACAACGAGCTGATCGACTCATGCGATGAAGCGTATGTAACGCGCGTGAATGCGGACGGAAAGGCTGAAAAGTTCTTTCCCGATCTCGACCGCCGCGAAGGCTGGAAGCTCGTCGAGCATTCCGCCGCGCAGGAGAGCAACGGATACGTTTTTACATTTGACAGATATGTAAAAAAATAAGCTATACGAAACGGGATTGACGGACTGACCGCCAATCCCGTTTTTTTTTGTTTTATTCGGTCGGGTCGAGCTTTTGGCTCTTTAATCAAAGATTTATTTTTGCGCTATCGCCGTACTTGCCGCAATATGCACAAACAAAGCGCCCGACATTTGGAAATATTGACGAAAGAAAAATAAAACTTTTCCGTTGACAAACGCCGAAAAGGATGGTAATATACAACTGAGCTATTTGAGATAGCTCAGTTAGCTAACTTTTTAATACGGAGGACAAATCGTGATTATACTCGATTTCCACTCAAAAACACCTATCTACGAACAGATCGAGGAGCAGGTGATGCTCATGGTCAGGCGCGGCGTGTACAAGCCGCACGACCGTCTGCCCTCCACCCGCTCTTTAGCTTCCGAGCTCAAGCTCAACGTGAACACCGTAAAGCGCGCGTTCCAGGAGCTTGAGGCAAAGGGCGTGACCTATTCCCAACCCGGGCGCGGAGTCTTTATCAGCGAAAACGCGGCGGACAACAGCCGCGTGCGCGAGCAGGCTCTTTCGGCGCTCTCGGCCGCTCTGCGCTCGGCGAAGGCAAACGGGCTGAGCGAAGCGGATATTGAGGAGCTTCTAAAGCAGGTCTACGCCGAAAACAAATGAAAGGAGCAAAGAGGCAAACGCCATGATTGAATTCAGAAACGTCACAAAAAGCTACGGCGACTTCACCGCCGTTGAGGACATATCCTTCTCCGCCTGTGACTCGTCCGTCTGCGGTCTGATAGGCTACAACGGCGCGGGCAAAACAACGCTTATAAAATGCGCCGCAGGGCTCTATAAGCCGGACTCCGGCAAGGTGCTTATAGACGGCGAATCCACCTACAATTCCGACGAGGTGCGCTCACGGCTGTTCTTCGTGCCGGACGATCTCTTCTTCCCCGTCGGCTCGACCCCGAACAGCGCGGCTCGCTTCTACAAAGACTACTACCCGGAGTTTTCATTCGGCAACTTCGAGCGTATGCTAAAGCTCTTTGAGCTTGACGGCGACGCGAAAATACGCGGATTTTCAAAAGGAATGCAACGCCAGACGGAGATAGCGTTAGCGCTCGCCTCGTCGCCGAAAGTCCTGCTGCTCGACGAATGCCTCGACGGGCTTGACATCGCAAAAAAGGACATCTGCAAGCAGCTTTTCATGGACTACATGGCTCAGAGCGGCTGCACCATGCTCATCTCGTCCCACGCGATAGCAGATCTTCAAAACCTCTGCGACAGGATAGTGCTGATATCCGGCAAGCGTATGCAGATGAACTGCTGCACGGACGATATCCCCTCTACCTGGCGCAAATTCAGGCTTCAGTTTGACTTTGAGCCGACGCGCTCGATATTCGGGAATATCGACATCAAAAAGCTCGACATCGACGGCAGGAGTGCCGTTGTGACCGTCTGCGGACACATCGACGACGCAAGGGCAAAGCTCGACGCATTGGAGCCGCTGTTCATCGACGAGTTCCCGATGGAGCTTGAAGAAATATTCTTACAGGAAACGGAGGACAAGAGCGATGAAATCTCAAAAGTCTTTGAATAATATTGCTTCCGCCGACTTAAAGCGCAGCTTTGCTTCAAATCTCGTCATACCCGCGCTGACCTTTCTCGCATTCACTGTGCAGGCGGCAGTATGCGCATATTTTCAGTTCAAACAGAAAGAAAAGGTCTTTTTCACATGGTTCAGGAACTCGCCCGACTCGCTTGTTTTCATCTCATTCTGCATTGTGCTCGTCGGCGCGATACAGGCGGCATACACTCTGCGGTTCATCAACATAAAGAATCAGTCAAATGTGTGGTTCAGCTTCAATCTCAGCCGCTCGACGCTCTTTAAAAACCGCTGTGTTTCTTCGCTGACGCTCCTCGGCGCGGCGATAATAATACCCGGAATAATCAGCGCGATAATATGCTGCGCGTCCGGCTGCTCCGCCGCGAAGGTTCTCCCGGTAATATTCTATCAGTATTCCGGATTTTTGACGATGATGTTCGCGGGCTTTGCGATAGGCGCGCTGACGGCGTCGCTCACGGGCAGCGTTGCGGAGAGCATATTCTATTCTGTAGTGCTCATTCTCGCCCTGCCGCTTCTCTCGACTGCTTGGGACGCCCTTTCTTCGGTATTTCTGCGCGGCAGGACGGCAGTCTCCGGCGTGAATTACACCGGCAACATGGATATGCAGCATTACTATTTCAGTTTCTCCATCCAACGGGGCGGACGCGGGATAATGGCATTCTGCCCGTTCACGCTGTTCCGCGTTCCCGGAACGAGTATAGAGGATTCTGCAATCTCGGATCTGCGCGGATTCGGTCCTATCGACTTCGGTTTCTGCAAGGACGGCTCGTCCCTGCCTGGGATAGGCGCATGGCTTCCGATACTGCTTTGGATAGTTTTGACCGCCGTATTGATCGTGCTCGCGCAGCGGATGTTCAGCAAAAAGAAGCTTGAAGAGCTCGGAGTTCCGGCGGCGAGCCGTGTACTCACAGCGCTTACCTCGGCGATAATAGTGTTCTGCGGATTTTCCGTTCCCGCATGGGTTTTGAAAACCACTATCCCCTCCGTTAATACTGCGCTCACCGCGCTTTTGGGTATCGCCGTCATGCTCGCGGCATATTTTGCCTACACATTCATTGCGCGCAGGAATTTGAAGGCGGTTCGCAAGAATCTCTGGCAGTTTGCAATGCCGGTCGGCGCAGCGGCGATAATCACCGCAATATTCCTAACAGGCGGATTCGGCTACACCGCGCGCGTTCCCGAAGCGGAAGAGGTAGAGTATGTCACGGTGTCGATGCCGTTCAGCTTTGAGAGCGGAATGGCGCAAAACGGCAGTATACTCCGCACCGTCAAGGGCACTGCAACGGTTCTCAAGCCCTATACAAACTGCATAACTCTCTCGACGGAAAAGGACATAAACACGGTGCTCTCCATCCACAAGCTCATAACGAACGAGAAGAAGAGCGACGAAAAGACAAACACCCAGTTCTCCGTCAAATATTATTTCAAGAACGGCAGGAGTATGGAGCGCACTTTCACGAATATAAGCGAAAAAGACCTCAACTCATATTTCGCCGTTGCCGACACAGACGGGGTAAAGGAACAGCAATATCTTTTCCTCGCCGCCTCCGATACAGAGCGCGAAAAGCTCGAAAGCGAAGACGTAAAAGCTCCGAATATGTCGAACCTGCAAGGCTATTTCTTATTTCGAAACTACGGCAATCCTCTGCGCAATAAGGATGGCGTTCTAATAGCGAGCAAGGACGGCAGCTTCTGCCGCGAGCTGAGCTCGGATGAGCTTGATAAGCTCGGCAAATGCATATGGAGCGACATATCGAAGAAAAAATATACGGATATTCTTCGCGGCAGCGAAAAGGAAGTAGCATATATTTATCTCAACGACAGTGCCACATACTACGGCGGTCGATATGAAGAAAATGTTGAAGGCAGATCTGTTCTTGCGGCTGTCACGGACGACATGACCGAGACGCTGAAGTTTATCAAAGAACACGGCATGGCAGGCGCGCTCGGGCAAAAGCGTGAAGTGAAGAGCGTCAATATTTACGACTGCCGCCGCATCATTTTGCAGGCGCAGGAGATAAACAAAAGCGGAAAATACGGCGGCACCGCGATAAACCCGATTTTTATTATGAGCACGATGTTCAACACGAAAGAAATAAAGTTGGTGGCCAAAGCTTTCGGCGACATGGATGACTGCTTCATAAAGAGCGTTACAAATCAAAAGCAGTCAGACGAGCTGTTCGCTCTCGCTCAAGGACAGTGTTACACCTCTCTCGGCGGCTATATCGCGCAGATAACATTCAGCGACGGCTACAATCAGACGATGTACATTTCCGAAAGCGATGCACCGGGATATATAAAATAAGAGAAAACAGCAGGAACTTTTTTACGGTTCCTGCCGTTTTTGTTATACATATTCTGCTGTCATCTGAACTGTTCCGGTGAAACGGTCGAAGTCTATCATTATATAATTGCCGCCGTTTTCAAAATTGAACTCATGTTCGAATCTGTCGTCGGTGTCGGGCGTATATTCGAGCACTTTTCCGTTCATTCTCAGGCGGATGACCGCGCTGCCGGACTCGGTTTTGATATAAGCTTTCACTTTTATCAGCTTGTCGCGCGCCGACGCGCAGGAGAGCAACGGATATATTTTCACATTCGACAGATATGTAAAAGAATAAGAGACAAAAAGAACCGGGATTGATATTTCGCCAACCCCGGTTTTGTTTTATTCCGCCGGTTCGAGCTCCGGCTCGTTTTCTTCTATATCGCCCGCGAGACCTAATTTCTGTTCGAGCTTCGACTTTTTCTTATACGTCTCATTCCACTCCTGCTGAGTGAACTCATAGCCGTATGCAAGGAAGAGATCCTCGCCGCGCTTCTCCTGCTTTGAATAGCGCGCTTTCTTGAGCAGGACTACAATCCCCACGCCGAGCAGCGAACCGACGAGCGCCGCCGCGAACGAGAGCAGAATAACTTTCACTCCCCCGCCGGCATAGAGCGGAGGCAGCAGCCCCGCAAAGGCGTCGTATTTATCGGTGACGACGATTGTAGAAGTGCGGAGAAGCCCGTATTTCCGGACATAGTCAGTCAAGAATGACTCGTTGCAGATGCCGAATGCCGCGGCGAGAATGCCTGTGAGCGTTGTTCCGCCGATGAGTGCAAAAGGCGTTGTCTGCGGCTCTCTGACGCAATAGACCATCGGCGACATCGCCATGAGCCTGACATTCTGGAACACCTCGTTAATGAAGCCCGTGTTGAGCAGGTTTTCATCATAGACAACCATCGGCCAGGACTTGAACTTCTTGCCGACGAAGAGATAAATCATGCATATCCACGACGGGGTTATCATCGCCGCGGAGAACACTGTGAGCAGTCTTGCGCTCTCCATTGAGCCCGCCAGCACGCCCTTGAATATCTCATCGAACACCGCGAGCGAGAGCGGACCGCCGACATCGAAGCCGAGTGCGAAGCCTATCACGGCGCCTTTGAGAATGATATTTGCGGAGGAGGCGACTATTCCGGCGAGCTTATGCGCGAGCAGGGTCATCGGCAGAGCGTAGGCATAGTTCATAACGAAAAACACCGCGAAAGCGGAAAGTCCGATAACAACGAGCGAATCGCCGAGCAGAGTCATATTTTTGAGCTGCGGGCGGAATGTGCATATAAGCTCTTCGCGCTTTGCTTCGTCTTTTATCTTTGAATGGGCAAGCTTCAACAGCAGACCGAACGCCCATTCTATAACGACGACGCAGACCTTGTGCAGGAAGGTCACGCACACTGTACTCAGCAGAGCTATCACATAATAGCCCATGAAGCCGATAACAGACGAGCCGCCCACTGTTTCAACGCCCGCGACCTGGGTGCAGAAGAGACCGAAATACACTGCGAGAACGCCCGAGACAAGCGCGGAGAAAAATCCGCCCGCGTAATACGCCATACATATTGACATGCCTATGCCGAAAAGCTGGACGGACATATACGAGACCCAATAGAGTCCGTCGAGCAGGGACGGAAAAACTTTTCCGAGAATAAGTATTATAAACGCGAATATCGCGGCGAAGAGCATGAACGGGAACAGCGCGGTCGAGGTCTTGACCGCGGCGCGTCTGAGCTGATATTTTTCAAACAGCGGCGCTTTCAGATACTCCCCCGCGCTTTTGTACGGATTTTCTGTGTTATACATCTTTACCCTCCTGCTTGTTTTTTCTAATCATAGCATTATATTAGCGATATTGCAACATATTCACTTGTTTTATCGCATCTTTTTGTATATATTTTTAAAATTTCTTGCAATATGCACAATTTAAGCTCAGGACATTTGGGGATATTGACAGTCGGCAGAATAACTCTTTGCTGAAATTTCATTCCGCGCGCGCGGCAGCGATGTGTTAAGTCGCCGAGGCGATTATCAAGCAAAAAATCCTACCCAAGGGAAAACCGTGGGTAGGATTTCTGTTTTTCGCTCCCATGCAAGACACGGGGAAAATTATATTACAGCTCGTTTATCATCGAGAGCAGGTCGACATAGAACACGCGGACATTGTGGTTGACAAACAGACCGCCGTTTATCGAGAGGTGGTCGCCGCTGAATGTCGGCATGATGTTCCATACGCCCGTTGCGACTTCGCCGCCGCTGTAAACGGCAGAGGGCGCATTGAACGGAGCGAGAGCGGAGATTTTGTTGACGAGTCCGTCGTTCTCGAACCATTTTTCGTCGACGACATAGCCGCCCTTAGTGGTGCAGGTGAACTTGCCCATTCTGACTGAGCACGCTCTGAAGAGCCTATCTATATTGCCGTCGACCGGGCTGTAAGTGCCGTCCGCATTGCGCTCGGTCGCGCTGCACGGATAGGAGAAATAATAGACATTTTTGAGCATCGAGATATTCTCATTTATCGCGAGAGCGTGGTCGATGTCCATATCATATTCCGCGCTGTCCGAAAGCGCCCTGTCGAGATGCGGAGCGGTGGCAACGGTGAGCATGGCGACAACCGCGCGCTCTTCGGCGGTGGCGTTGACATCTTTGATTATAGCGTCGCGCACGAGATAGGCGGTCGTACCGTTATGCGGAGCGGCGAGCGCTGTGACGGAATATATCCAATCTGCCTTTCCGCCCGTGAACAGGTCGGAGACATCGCTGCCAGAAGCCTCGCGCTCGGCCTCGCTGCCGTTTGCCATAAGCTCAGCAAGAAGTCTGACGGTCACGCCGCCGAATGAATGACCGAGAAGATTTATCTTATCCTCGGCGCTCCACTCATCGATAAGCGGATCGGAGGAATAATCCTCGCCGTATCTGTCGTGGCGGCAGCGCTTTGAATGCTCCTCGCCGTAGTCGGTGACGGTGCCGGTCAGCTGGGCGTAAAGCTCGCAGGCTCTATCCCATGCGCTTCCCGTCGGATCGACCGCTGCAGAATAGCACTCGAAGCCGCGGGCGTTGAGATATTGCATCAGATCGCCGCCGAACATACCCCAATAGGGCAGGAAATCGTTATACCAAGTGTAGCTGCCCCAGCCCGCGAGACCGTGAACGAAAACGTTGGCATACTCGGTGTTGAACTTCGTATCGTCAACCTTAACGTGCGGAATGTTGAGCGCGGGGAAGCAGAACATAATTACAGATACAATAAATGAAATTATTTTTGCCACATGACCATCCCTTTTTCATTGTTTTCGTCGGCGGTTATTCTCCGAACGCGCCGTTTACAAGACAATTATATATGGAATTTATTCCCGTTGTCAATCGGTTTTCAAAAATAAAAACGGCTGCGGTCGGAGCAAATATATTGCCCGATCACAGCTGTTTTTCACCATTTTTCACGCATGAGGCGGAGGTTCAGAACTCTTAGCTCCTCTTTGCGTTTTTCATAATCCGGGCACCGCGAACCGACAAGCCGCCAGAACGCCGCCGAATGATCCATGTGTTTAAGATGCGAAAGCTCATGGATAATGCAATAATCAACCGCGCCCTCGGGCGCCATAACGAGAAACAGCGAGAGGTTTATATTCCCCTTTGAGGTGCATGAACCCCAGCGCGTTCTCGCGGAATTTATCTTGACCGAAGCGACCGTTTCGCCGAACTGATCGGCAAGCTCATATGTCCTGCGGACGAGATAATTCTTGGCAAGCGAGCGGTAGATTTCCTTGAGCGCTGCCGCCGTATCATCAACCGAGAGCCCGTCGGGAACAAAAAAGCTGCTGCCGTCAAATCCTGCGCGTTTCCCGGGAACTTTTATCATCGGATACTCGCGCCCGAGCAGGAGAAGTCCGGACTCCCTACCCGGGACGAACGAATCGGAAATATCTTTTCGCTCCTGCACCTTTGCGAGATTTTTGAGCACCCACGCGCGCTTTTCAAAGAGAAAATCTTCGATATGCTTGAGGCTCATGCGGCGCGGCGCATAGACCAGAACCTTTGCATCGCGCGATATTTTTATGCTCAGCGTCCTGCGGTCGGAGCGCGTTAATTCATACTTAAAACCGAGTTCGGGCATTATTCTATACCCATATCTGCCTTGAACTGTTCGGTCAGCTCGCGCATCTGATCTATCTCCATGCGGCGGCTTAGAGTGAACGCCGAGGCGTCCTTTGAGCGGCAGTTATAGCCCATGGGCACGCCCTCGAGGGAGAGATAATATTTGGCGTTGACGGGATAGAGCTGGCACTCGGCGAGAGAGGCAAAGCCGAGGAAAGCCTGGACTTTCTTCGCCTTTTCCGGCTCTTTTTCAAAGTTTTTGCACAGCCACGAATATATCTCCGGGTGGAAATTCGCCATAACGCCCGAGAATCCGGCGCAGCCCATTTTCAGCGTTTCGAGCAGGCTCGCGGAGTTGGCGTTGAATATCTTGAGTCCCATGCCGTCAACGGCTCTGAGTTTTTCGTTTATCATGCCGGGGTCGCAGCAGGTATCTTTGAGAAAAGTGAATCTGCCGGACTCGGCGAGCTTTTTGAGCACTGCGGGGGTCATAATGCGCTTATAGGGATAGGGGCACTCGTAGATGCCGAAATTGACATCGCCGACGGATTCGACAGCCCTGTCGATATTTTTAAGAAACACGCTGTCGTCCTCATCGGCTGATGCAAATCTGTTCGAGATAAACACATAGGCGTCTATCCCCTCGTCTATGAAAGCCTTTGCCTCTTCTATCTGAGTGTCGAGATTATCCGCGACATGACCGGACGCGACTATTGAGATATTTTTCGGCGTATGCTGCATGACAAAATGTAGGAGCTCGAGTCGCTCTTCAAACGAGAGAAAGAATATCTCGCTCGACTGGCAGATGGCGAAAATTCCGTCGACTTTCTTCCCGGCGTACCAGTTTATAAGCGCTTCGACAGCCGCATAATCTATCTTATTGTCCTTTGTGAACGGCGTTATCATGGTCGGATAGACGCCGTTGGGAATCATCTTTTTCATTTTTTGTCCCTCCAATATGATCTCAGTTAAGTTTATCACATCGGCGGGAATTGTCAAGAAAATCAGGCGGACAGGTTGCGCCGCAGGAGCGCGAGCACGGCTTTTTCGCGCCGCGACACCTGCACCTGCGACATTCCGAGCAGCTCGGCAGTTCGGCTCTGGGTCATGCCGCGATAATAGCGCAGGCTTATCATCTCGCGGTCGCGGTCATCGAGCAGAGCAATGACTTCGCGCAGGGCGATAAGCTCCGAGGCGGCATTCTCGGGCGACTCAACGGGCAGGTCGATCTGCCCCTCGCCGTCGTCCGTGCAGGCGGTCAGCGACACGGCGGGCATTGCCGCATTGAGCAGTTGCGCCGTCTGGGCGACATCGCTGCCGAGGCGTTCGGCGAGCTGACCTACAGTCGGTTCGCAGCCAAGTTCGGCGGTCAGCGCGTCCTTTTCGCGCATCGCGGCGCGCGCTTTTTCTTTCAGTGCGCGCCCGACTTTGACGCTGCCGCCGTCGCGGAAAATGCGCTTTATCTCGCCGAGAATGACGGGCACGGCATAGGTCGAAAACGAAAAGCCGCGCTCAGGGTCAAAATTTTCGGCGGCCTTTATAAGCCCGACGCAGCCCGCCTGAAAAAGGTCGTCGTACTCCGCGCCCTTGCCTCGGAATTTGTTGGCGCAGGCGTGGACGAGACCGATATTCTTTTCAACGAGCTCATTGCGTTCAGCTCTGTCCATCGCCGCGCCCTTTTATAAGCTTGTCCATGGTAACGCTCGTGCCCCTGTCCGGTGCGGAGCGCACGCGCACCTTGTCCATAAAGCTCTCCATGACGGCGAAGCCCAATCCCGCACGCTCGCCGCCTAATGTTGTAAACAGCGGCTCCATCGCTTGGCGCACATCGGCTATACCGCACCCGCGATCCCTTATTCTGATGCGGACGAGTCCGTCGTCGAACAGCCCGACCCATATGTATATCTCCCCCACGCTCGCGGGATAGGCGTGGACGATGCAGTTTGTGACCGCCTCGCTGACGGCGGTTTTGATATCCGATATTTCTTCGACCGTCGGATCCTGCTGAGCCGCAAACGCCGAGACTGCGACGCGCGCGAAGCTCTCGTTGACGGAGCGGCTCTCTATTTTCAGGCTCATCTGATCGACAGGCTTTTTTCTACTCATGTTTATCCTCCTTGTTCCTTTTCTGCGACAGCGTACACAGCGCCTGCATACCCGCAAGGCGCATCATTTTGTAATCGCGCTCGCTGAGATTCGTGACCTCGAGCTTTCCCTGCCAGCCCTGCAGAAGCCTATAGCGACCCATGACAAGACCGACGGCGGAGCTGTCCATAAAAGTGACATCGGCGAAGTCGAGGCGCAGTATCTTCGGCTGCTGAGCTGCGGCGGCGGCATCGATATCCGCGCGCATTGCGGCGGCGGTATGGTGGTCTATCTCGCCTGAGAGCAGCGCGCTGACGCTGAGTGGATTTGAGATTATTTCAACACCCATGTTTTTTCCTCCTTTGGGGTGATTATCAATTAGCAGTTTGTCCGGGATGAGTGGGATTATTCTCGGATTTGTTTGAATTTTTTGTTGACGATATCAGTACATTTAAAATTTTGTATCGGCTGCCGCCGATATCGGACAGCCGCAAGGGCTGTCCCTACGAACCATGCACAATTTTTAATTGCAGCAAATCTTATGAAAAATCTGTGCCGCCGCTGGTCGACTCTGTGTGGAGAGCCGTTTTTGATATTATCAAAAAATCAGACACGGCTTGTGCAAAATAAAAAACAGGACGGACTATTATCATCAAAGATAATAATCCATCCCGTTTGAAAATTCTGCCGAAATGCGGCGGGGTAAATATTTTTTTTTTTCAAAAAATAACCGCGAACCTCGCCTGCGAGATAGAACGAACCGCAAGTAACGAGCGTTCCGCCGTTTTGCTTTATGTCATTTATCGCCATGCGGCAGGCTTCTGTCGGGTCGGACACAGGCGTGCAGTCGGCGCAATATTTATTGGCAAGCTTGCTCAGGGCTTCGGGATTCATGCTGCGCGGATTGTCCGGGGCTGTCAGATACATTTTTTCAAACAGCGGCGCGGTCAGGCGCAGATATGTGTCGCAGTCCTTGTCGCCCATGAGCGCGCACACGGCAACGCGTCTGCCGCTTGTGAAGCGCTCCAAAAAGGCTTTAAGCGCCGAGGCACAGCCCTCGTTGTGACCGCCGTCAAGAATAATATTTTCGCCGATAAGCTCCATTCGCGCGGGCATCACGGCGTTTTTCATTCCCTGCTCTATCGCTTCGCCGCTGACATTTAAGCCGCATTCGCGAACGGCGGTGACGGCTGTCAGCGCATTTTTTATCATATGGTCGCCCGCGAACGGTATGCGGAGATTCAGCGAGCCGTAGATAATATCTGCGCCGCGTATCGTCTCGTCAACAACGCGGCAGGCGGTCATATCCGGCACTGCGAGCCTATTTTTCTCGCGCCGAGCGGTTTCTTCTATAACACGGCGTGCATCAACAGACTGCTCGGGATACATGACCGTAACGCCGTCCGGCTTGATTATTCCGCATTTCTGCGCGGCTATTTCAGCGATTGTATTGCCGAGTATCGCGGTGTGATCCATGGAAATCGAGGTTATGACGGAGACGAGCGGAGTTTTTATAATATTCGTTGAATCGAGCAGCCCACCGAGCCCGACTTCGAGCACGACAACATCGCATTTGCGCTCTTTATACCAGAGAAACGCGGCGGCGGTCAGGGTCTCGAACTCGGTCGCGACAATTCCGCGCTTATCGAGTTCTTCGCACGCTAATTTGACGCGCTCAACGACCGAGGCGAGATCCTCCGGCGGAATCATCTCGCCGTCAATTTGCATGCGCTCGCGGAAATCGATGACATAGGGCGAAGTGAACAGCCCGCTTCTGTACCCGGCGGCAGAGAGCATACAGGATATCATGGTGCTCGTCGAGCCCTTGCCGTTCGTCCCGGCGACATGGATGAAGCGAAGCTCATCCTGCGGGTTGCCGAGCGCGGCGCAGAGCGCCCTGATACGCTCCATGCCGGGGTGTATGCCAAAGGTCAGGCGCGAATGGATATATTCGATTGCTTCGGTTGATGTCATCAGTTTTCCTCCGTAAAACATCAAAGGACGGGACATGCCCGTCCTTTGCAGGTTGGTTTTTATGTGCGGGAGAACATACGCAAATGTGAACGAATACCGATTTTACGGGCGGATGATATCCGCCCATACACCGATAACCGAACGGGCACGGTTCTCACAACGCAGTATCACGCGAAATTACGCATTGGCGACGAAAATTTATGCACAAAGCAGCCAATAGCGGAATTTTGGGTAAGACAAGGCGTGGGGTTCTGCACGCGAGGGAGCGCACTTTGTGTGCGTGACCGAACGGGCACGGTTCCCACAACGCAGTATCACGCGGAATTACGCATTGGCGATTTTGGAGAGGCTGTCGTTGAGCATTGCTATCTTCTCGTTCAGCTTTCTCGCCGCTTCGCGCTGAGCCTCAACGACCGGCGCGGGAGCTTTGGAGACGAAGTTCTCGTTGGAGAGCTTGGCGTTGATGCCGTCGAGCTGCTTCTGAGCGGAGGCGAGCTCTTTGTTGAGTCTTGCGCGCTCGGCTTCGAAGTCAACGAGGTCACCCATGGGGATATATATCTTTGTGGCGTCGGTGACGATGCAGACTGCGCCGTCTATCTCGATGCCGTCCTCAACCTCGACCTCGGACGCGCCCGCGAGCTTCTGCATGAACTCGCCGGAAAGTCTGAAGGTATCGACATAGGAGGTGCTGATATATATTTTCGCTCTCTTTGAATGAGGAACGTTCATCTCGGCGCGGCGGTTTCTTATCGCCCTGACTGCGTCCATAATCATGTTCATCTGCTCTTCCTCTGCGCTGAAGTTCAGAGCGTCGGAATACTGCGGCCAATCGGAGACCATTATGCTCGCGCCCTCATGCGGCAGGGACTGCCAAATCTCCTCAGTCACGAACGGCATAAACGGATGGAGAAGCTTCAGAACATTGGACATGACATATATGAGCACGCGCTTTGCGCACTGTGCGGGCTCGCCGCCCTTTTGCAGGCGAATCTTCGCAAGCTCGATATACCAGTCGCAGAAAACATCCCAGATGAAATCATAGAGCTTCTGAACTGCGATGCCGAGCTCGAATCTCTCGAGATTGTCCGTAACCTCTTTGACGAGGTCGTTATAGAGGCTGAGCACCCACTTATCCTCGAGCGCAAGCTCATCGGGCAGACCCGCTTCTTCGGAGCCGTCGAGGTTCATAAGGATAAAGCGTGCGGCGTTCCAGAGCTTGTTCGCAAAGTTGCGGCTCGCTTCGACCTTTTTGTCAGAATATCTCATGTCGTTTCCGGGGCTGTTGCCGTTGGCAAGAGTGAAGCGCAGGGCATCTGCGCCGTACTTGTCAATGACCTCGAGCGGATCGATGCCGTTGCCGAGCGACTTCGACATTTTTCTGCCCAGCTCATCGCGGACGAGTCCGTGGATGAGGACGGTATCAAACGGAACCTGACCGGTCTGCTCGATGCCGGAGAACATCATTCTCATGACCCAGAACGGAATTATATCGTAACCTGTGACAAGGGTGTTGGTGGGATAATAGCGCTTGAAATCTTCGCTGTCGGTATTCGGCCAGCCGAGGGTCGAGAACGGCCAGAGAGCCGAGGAGAACCATGTATCAAGCGTATCGGGATCCTGATGGATATGGGTGCTGCCGCACTTCGAGCACTTGTCGGGTGCGGTTCTTGCAACGGTTATCTCACCGCAATCGTCGCAATACCATGCAGGGATGCGGTGACCCCACCAGAGCTGACGGGAGATGCACCAGTCGCGGATATTCTCAAGCCAATGGAAATAGACTTTCTCGAAGCGCTTCGGGACGAACTTTGTCTCGCCGTTCTTGACAGCGTCGATAGCGGGACCCGCGAGGGGCTTCATGCTGACGAACCACTGCTTTGAAACGCGGGGCTCAACGGTAGTCGAGCAGCGGTAGCAGGTGCCGACATTGTGGTTATAATCCTCGACCTTGACGAGAGCGCCCTCAGCTTCAAGATCCTTGACGATAGCTTTTCTCGCCTCGTATCTGTCCATGCCGGCGTATTTCGGATAGTCGTCGACTATCTTTGCGTCATCGGTCAGGACATTGATAACGGGCAGGTTATGGCGCAGACCGACCTCAAAGTCGTTCGGGTCATGCGCGGGAGTTATCTTAACGACACCGGTACCGAAGTCTATCTCGACATAATCATCGGCGACAACGGGTATCTCGCGGTGGACTATGGGCAGGATGAGCGTCTTGCCGACGATATCCTTATATCTTTCATCATTGGGGTTGACGGCAACAGCGGTATCGCCGAGCAGGGTCTCGGGTCGGGTCGTTGCAAGCTCAAGATAGCCGCTTCCGTCCTTGAAAGGATAGCGAAGATGCCAGAAGTGACCCGCCTGATCCTCATATTCGACCTCGGCGTCGGAGATCGAAGTCAGGCAATGGGGGCACCAGTTGATTATTCTCTCGCCCCTGTAAATGAGTCCCTTTTCATAGAGGTTGCAGAAAACCTCGTTGACAGCCTCGTTGCAGCCCTCGTCGAGGGTGAAGCGCTCGCGCTCCCAGTCGCAGGACGAGCCCATCTTTTTGAGCTGTTCGATTATTCTGCCGCCGAACTTCTCTTTCCACGCCCATGCGCGCTCGAGAAAGCCTTCGCGGCCGACATCGTCCTTTGTAAGGCCTTCCTTTGCCATAGCCTCGACTATCTTCGCCTCGGTGGCGATAGAAGCGTGGTCGGTGCCGGGCAGCCAGAGGGTATCATAGCCCTGCATGCGGTGGTAGCGGATAAGTATATCCTGAAGAGTATTGTCAAGAGCATGACCCATATGGAGCTGACCCGTGATGTTCGGAGGGGGAATAACTATAGTATAGGGTTTCTTCTCCGGGTCGGGTACGGCGTGGAAGAAATTGCCGTCGAGCCAGAATTTATAGGTTCTGTCCTCCACTTCCTTCGGATCATACTGTTTTGCGAGTTCCTTTGCCATAACATAATCCATTTCTCCGGCGAATAGATTTTACATGAACGCTGATTGCTCCGCGCCGGAGGAGCAGCGTTGATTTTACATTTCAAAAATCGGCGGCGATGCGGTACTCGGCACTGCATACGCCTTTTTTGGGGATTCCCTCTTTTCCGATGAATTACTCTATATTATCACATTCAGAAGCGTTTTTGTCAAGAGATTTAACGCTTTTTGACTTCTCCGGAGGCAAAAATGAAGAACACGAAACGGCTTCTCATAAACACGCTGACGCTCGCCGCGACATCGTTTCTCATGCGCACGGTCGGCGTTGCGTTCAATGTATATCTGACCGGTCGGCTGGGCGCGGCGGGAATAGGACTTTTTTCGCTCGTCACGGACGTGTACGCAATGGCGCTTACATTTTCGTTTGCGGGTCTGCCGCTCGCATCGACGCGGCTCACGGTTGAAGATTCCGGGAAAAATGCCGGTCAGGGAGCATGGATAATGCGGCGGTGCGCGCTCTACGGGCTGACGGTCGGGTGCATGATGCTCGCCGCCGTATGGTTCGGCGCGGAGCTGATAGCAAAATTGTGGCTCGGCGACATACGCACGGCGTCGTCGCTTCGCATACTCGCGCTGAGTCTCCCCGCGGCATCGGTCGGCTGCGCGTTCAGCGGATATTTCACGGCGCGGCGCACAGTGCTCAAATACGCGGCGGTGCAGATATTCGAGCAGGCGGTAAAAATAGCGGTCTCTGTTCTGATGCTTCGATTCTGGGCGGCAAAGGGCGCAGAATATGCCTGCGACGCGGTGGCGCTCGGCATAACGATATCGCAGATAAGCTCGCTGCTATGCGCCTTTTTGCTCTACAAGTCAACGAAGCACCAAAAGCCGAAAGAAAAAACGCCCGGCGGGCTTCGGGCTCTGCTGCGCATTGCGCTCCCGGACGCCGCCGGATCGTGCGCGCGCTCGGTGCTGCTGACGATAGAACACCTGCTGATTCCCGTGGGCTTTCGCAAATCGGGGCAGAGCGCGGGCGGCGCGATGACGCTCTACGGAGTCATTCACGGCATGGCTCTGCCGGTCATCCTCTACCCCGCCGCCATAATGACAGCTCTCGCGAGCATGCTCGTGCCTGAATTTGCCGAATGTGCGGCGCGCAGCAACAGAAACAGGATAGACAGCATGGCGGCGCGGGCAATAAAAATAACCGTGCTGTTTTCGATGGGCACGGCGGGAATAATGTTCATTTTTTCCGAGGGGCTGTCGCAGTGCATCTACGGGGACGGGCAATGCGCGGAATATCTGCGCGTGCTCGCGCCGCTTCTGCCGATAATGTACACAGACACGACAGTTGACGGAATACTCAAAGGGCTCGACCAGCAGGTATATTCAATGAGATATAATATAATCGACTCCGCGATGTGCGTCGTGCTCGTGCTGATACTCATCCCGAAATATTCCGTAAAGGGCTATGTCGCGATACTTTTTATCAGCGAGATAGTAAACTTTTCGCTGAGCATACACAGGCTTTCAAAAGTTTGCACGCTCGAAATAAATATCATGGATTCGATAATAAAGCCCGCCGTCTGCGTGACGGCTTCGTTTCTCGCGGGGCTGCTGCTCTCCTCGGCGCAGGGCAGCGGAAAAGCCGCGCTGACAATCATAATAACTGTCAACGCGGCGGTGTATATTCTTCTGCTGATGCTCACGGGCAGCATCTCGGCGCAGGATATTATTTGGTTCAAAAACATCTTTTCGCGCGGCTCAAAATCTGAAAAAAGAGGGCTCTGCGCTGCTCGGATAAACGACCGTCAGCGTTCCCTGAGCGACTGATATTTCGCTCATTTTACCGACAAATTCATTGCTGACGCCGAGGGCGTATGTGTTCTTCAAGGTGCCGTTTTTGAGCTCATATTTGAGCCCGCTTATAGTGACACCCGATGAGATATCCGAATGGGAGAACACGGAGACCATGCCCTTTGCGTTCTCGTCAAAAATAATTCTGCCGTTTGTTATCGAAGTGAACGAAGTTTCGCGCGCGTCGATAATCGCGGTCATTCCGCGCCTCGACAGAGACGAGATGAGCTGGATATTCGCAAGAGTATGGTCGGCTCTGCCGCCCGATGCGCCGTAAAGAATGAAATTTTTATATCCGCGCATCACGCCCTCTGCGACCGCCGCCCCCATATCCGTATCGTTCTTTTCGCAGGGCAGGACGATAATATTCCGCCCGTTCGGAGTGTGTCCGAGGGAATCGAAATCGCCTATGACCAAATTCGGAGTTATGCCGAGATTCTGAAGATACAGCAGACCTTTATCGGCAGCGATGATGAAATCGCCCTCCCCTGTCGGGCGGATTCCGAAGAAGTCGCCGCCGCCGACTATATGACAAACTTTGCTCATAATATCACCGTCCGTTTGTTTCTTTGACAATTATATATCATCAATCATAATTTTTCAATCATATACGAAAAGCCGCCCCGGAATATATCCGGAGCGGTAATTTTATGCTGCATCTTCGTCTTCCGCCGGCGAAGTTGAGCCGAAATCGGGAAGAGTGAACGGGAAGCGGCGGGTCGTGCTCTCTGCCTCGGTGAGCTCGCTCACCGCCTCGGAAGTATGCTCATGAGTTACAGGCTCTTCGCTCTCCGCCACAGTACCGACATCGGTGTGCGGACGGGTCGACGCAGAATATGAGCCTGAGCCGCTGCGGTTGCTGCTCGGGACTGCGCCCTTTTTCAGCAGATCGACAGCGGAGACATGGTTATCGCCAATCTTTATATTCGTGTCGCCGTAGAGAGCGAGCTGGAGCTCACGCGCAACGACGGGATAATCGACGACCCAGACCGAAAGGCGCTGGTTGATTATCTTGCCGTAGTAGGTATAGAGCTGAGCGGAAGTGTAGTTGCCCTCGGTCGGCATGACTATCTGCTTTATCTCGTAGTTCATCCAGCCCTGAGAAAGCGCCTGGGTCATGAGAGAGAGAATCTCACTGCGCTTGTAGTTCGTCACGACATTGGGCAGGACGATATCAAGCGCGTTGTTGAGCTGACCCGCAGAGGCGTTCTGCGCGCTCTTGATGAGAGCCATGATAACGGTACGCTGTCTCGCAGTTCTGCCGACATCGCCTTCGTTGTCAACGTGGCGTATACGGCTATAGACCAGAGCCTGGCTGCCGCTGAGCTTGACGGAATCGCCGGCGCTTATTTTCTTTATCTTCGTTGTGGTGCGGTTGATATAATCCGCCTCATAGGGCTCAATCGGAACGGACACGCCGCCGAGAGAGTCAATAAGCTTCGGGAAGCTCTTGAAATCGACGCTGATATAATGATCGATCTCAATCTTGTAGTTATTCTCAAGCGTCTCGATAAGTGCCGCGGGACCGCCCCAGAAATAGGCATGGTTAGTCTTGCAGCAGCGCTCGGAGCCGTTGATGTTCATATAGGTATAGCAGTCTCTGAGGAAGGACACGAGCGTTATCGTCTTGGTCTTTTTGTTAAGCGAGAGCAGGATGATGGCATCCGAACGTCCGCCCTCTGCCTTGCCGGTCTCGCTGTCAACGCCGAGGAGCAGAACATTGATTATATTCTTGCTCGAATACTTCGCGCCGCCGTTCTTCGCCCACGCAGTTATGAGGCTGTCGATGCTCGAAGCGTCGCTGACATCGTACATTGCATCAAACTGCTCCTCGGGCGCAAAGGTGCCCTCGGGATCGCCGTTGCTGCCGTGGTCGATGGTAATAAGTCCGAGCTTATTGCCGATATAGATGCCGCCGCCGATTATAGCAAGGGCGAGCACCACGCAGACAACGGTAATCGTAATTTTTAGATTGCGTTTGTTGTTGTCCATAAAAAACTGTTTGAATGTTCTTTTTTCTTTCTTTTTCATAAAGCAGCTCACTTTCAACAGTATTCGGCATATTGTATCACTTTTTGCGTCAAAAAGCTATACCAATCCCACAAATTTATTGTTTCTTTATTTTTGGCTGTTTACACAAAGCGTGTAAAATATAAAACGCGCGAATTTGAGATTTTACTGCACGGCGGCGGAAAAACTTTTTGAGAGGATGATATCGCCGCCGAAAAAGTCCAATTGATATAACGCTGAGCATACATAAAACGGATTGACAAATTAGGATTTGTCGCAGAATCTATTTTGGCTCCCCTGTAGGGGAGCTGGATACGCGAAGCGTAGACCGAGGGGTTAGTTTTGTTTTGCTCAAATCAATAAATAAAACATATACAATATGGACGAATATTATTCGCCCGCGAATTTGCGTGATTTATTGGCGCGCAGTTTGTAGGGTGCGATGACCCCGACGCACCGCTGCTGCGTAAGCGGCACGAATTTCCTGAAATATCCATTGCCGACCATTCGTAGGGACAGCCCTTGCGGCTGTCCGTTATCGTTGTAGCCGATACAGGGGCATATAATTAGCTCCCGCCTTCACTACGCACTCTAACCGGATGATATATATCCCGCGTTTCGGCATTTCTTTTCTGTCTGAGAAAAGAAACGCCTGCAAAGAAAA